>Ga0210400_10001186_pt1 | contig 26278 bp, 23 predicted proteins | sample IncBWH26MmetaG_FD_155456 | JGI IMG/M metagenome (GOLD analysis project Ga0210400, IMG submission 155456) | Forest soil microbial communities from Barre Woods Harvard Forest LTER site, Petersham, Massachusetts, United States - Inc-BW-H-26-M | ecosystem: Environmental > Terrestrial > Soil >... | reverse complement strand
GCGAACGCGGGGCCGAAGAGCGAAAAGTGAATGTGCTGCGGGCGCCAGGCGTTGTAGTGATTTTTCCAGGGGTAGGCGCCGGGGCGAACCGTGATGAAGCGGTAGCGGCCGTCTTCGTCTGTGAAGAGGCGGCCTTCACCGGTGAAATTCGGATCGAGCGGGGCATCGTGCTGGTCATTTTTGTGCAGGTAGCGACCGGCGGCGTTGGCCTGCCAGATTTCGACGAGGGTGTGGCGGATAGGGCGGCCGTCCTCGTCGGTCACGCGGCCACTAACGACGATGCGCTCGCCCAGCGGCTTAGCGGTGTGCTGTCGAGTTAGGTCGAAAGCGTTTGGCGAAACGATGTTTTTGGGAAACGAAGGGCCGGTGATTTCGGATAGCGTGACGGGAATTGGGATGGGAGGATATTTCGGCGCACGCTTGATCGAAGAGACATAGGGAGGATGCAGGTGATTGGGTTGGGTTCCGGGAGCCGACTTCCAATAACCCTGCAGGGACTTCATGCGGCAGCTCTCCTTTGTTAAACGCGCTCGATTACGATCGAAATGCCCTGGCCGACGCCGATGCACATGGTGCAGAGGGCGTAGCGTCCCTTGGTGCGCTGCAACTGGTAGAGAGCGGTGGTGACGAGGCGCGCGCCGCTGGCGCCGAGCGGATGGCCGATGGCGATGGCACCGCCATTGGGATTTACGTGGGGAGCGTCGTCGGGCACTTTCAATTCGCGGAGAACCGCGAGGGCTTGGGACGCGAAGGCTTCGTTGAGTTCAATCACGTCCATCTGGGAAATATTCAGGGCGGTCTTGGCGAGAAGTTTCTTGCTGGCGGGCGCAGGGCCCATGCCCATGATGCGCGGGGCGACTCCGGCGGTGGCGGAGGCGAGGACGCGGGCCTTCGGCGTCAAGTTGTGCTTTTTCACGGCGGCTTCGGAGGCGAGAAGAAGAGCACAGGAGCCGTCATTGATGCCGGAGGCGTTGCCAGCAGTGATGGTGCCTTCGGGTTTCACCACGCCTTTCAACTTAGAGAGAGCTTCGAGGGTGGTATCCGCGCGGGGATGTTCATCCACGGAAACGAGAAGGGGATCGCCTTTTTTTTGCGGGATGGGCACGGCGAAAATTTCTTCGGCGAGGCGCCCGGCCTTGATCGCGGCGGCGGCGCGCTGCTGGCTGCGGAGGGCGAAGGCGTCCTGATCGGCGCGGGAGACGTGAAATTCCTCGGCTACGATTTCGCCGGTTTCCGGCATGGAGTCGGTGCCGTACTTTGCTTTGAGGGCGGGATTCACAAAGCGCCAGCCGAGCGTGGTGTCTTCGAGTTTCAGGTTGCGCGCAAACGCGGCGTCGGCTTTGCCGAGGACGAACGGGGCGCGGGACATGCTTTCGACGCCGCCGGCGATCAGCAGATCCAGTTCGCCGCTTTTGATGGCGCGGGCGGCGACGCCGATAGCGTCCATACTGGAGCCGCAGAGGCGGTTGACGGTGGAGGCGGAAACTTCTTTGGGCAGGCCCGCGAGAAGCACGGCCATGCGGGCGACGTTGCGATTGTCTTCGCCGGATTGATTGGCGCAACCGTAGATGACGTCGTCGAGCGCGCTCCAATCGACGGTCGGATTGCGTTCTACCAACTGTTTGATGGGAAGAGCGGCGAGGTCGTCGGTTCGGATGCTGGAGAGGGCGCCGCCGTAGCGACCGATGGGCGTGCGAATGGCGTCACAAATGTAAGCGATAGTCATTTCTCGAGTTCTTTCCCTTGCTCACAGTCTACCGTAAACACGCAGAAGAAAACCAAACGGCATACGCGGGCCGCGCGGTGTGAGGTAGACTCTGAGAGGCCAGATTGAGCGGCGAGAGTGAACCCTTAAAATGCTGAGCAACCGACGCGAAATCCAGATCGAATGGGGAGACTGCGACCCGTTCGGCATCGTTTTCTTTCCGCGGTACTTCGAATACTTTGATGCGTGCACGAACGCATTGTTTCATCGCGCGCTCGGGTATCCGAAGGCGGAGATGTTGAGGCGGTTCCAGATCGCGGGGATTCCGCTGGTGGAGGCGAGCTGCAATTTCAAGGTGCCGTCATCGTATGGGGATATTGTGACGGTGGAATCTTGCGTGACGAAGTGGGGAAACAGCAGCTTTTCACTTTCGCACAAGTTGTTTCGCGGCGACGTTCTGGCGGTTGAGGGGTTCGAGAAGCGGGTGTGGACGGTGCGTGATGCGGGAGAGCCTTCCCGAGTGAAGAGCCAGGCGATTCCCAAGGAAGTGATCGAGAAATTTTCGTAGGAAGTGCGCGATTTGAGTTTTCCATGGCAATTATCCGAACACAAGTTGGAATTGTTGGCGCAGGGCCCGCGGGCTTGATGCTGGCGCACCTCTTGCATTTGCAGGGGATTGAGAGCGTGGTGCTGGAGAGCCAATCTCGGGAGTACGTGGAAAGCCGCGTGCGCGCGGGCGTGCTGGAGCAGGGCACGGCGGATATGCTGCGAGAATCGGGCGTTGGCGCGCGAATGGAAAGGGAAGGATTGCAGCACCACGGAGTGGAGTTGCGATTTGGCGGGGAAGGGCACCGCATCGATTTTCAGGAGTTGGTGGGAAAGTCGATAACGGTTTATGCGCAACAGGAAGTGGTGAAGGACCTGATCGCGGCGCGAATCGGGTACGATGCGCCGATTTTTTTTGAGGCCGAGGCGATGCGGATTTCGGATTTTGACTCGCGGCCGAGAATTCATTACGTGCAGGATGGCAACGAACACGAGATTGCTTGCGATTTTCTGGCCGGGTGCGACGGGTTTCACGGGATATGCCGACCGGCTGTGGCGACGGGACAGATCAAATTTTATGAACGGCAATATCCGTTTGCGTGGTTGGGGATTCTGGCGCGGGTGCCGCCGGCTTCGGACGAACTGATTTATACGTATCACGAACGCGGGTTTTCGCTGATGAGCATGCGGTCGCCGGAAGTGTCGCGACTTTACCTGCAATGCGCGCCGGAGGAGGAGATTGAGAACTGGCCGGACGAACGAATCTGGGATGAGTTGCGGACGCGGATGGCGACGCGCGACGGGTTTGTGCTGAAAGACGGGCCGATTTTTCAAAAGGGCATCACGCCGATGCGGAGTTTCGTGGCCGAGCCGATGCAGTTTGGGAAAATGTTTTTGCTGGGCGATGCGGCGCATATCGTGCCGCCGACGGGCGCGAAAGGATTGAACCTGGCGGTGGCGGATGTGCGAGTGCTGACGCGCGGGCTGGCGGAGTTTTACAAGAGGGGAAGCCGGGAGGAGTTGGAGCGGTATACGGAGCGGTGTTTGCGGAGGGTGTGGCGGGGACAGAGATTTTCGTGGTGGATGACTTCGATGCTGCACCGGTTTCCGAATGAGGATGGGTTTTCGCATCAGATTCATCTGGCGGAATTGGGGTATGTGACGAGTTCGCGGGCGGCGGCGACTTCACTGGCGGAGAATTATGTGGGGTTGCCGTTTGATACGGCGGGGTTGTTTTGAGATTTCGTAGGCTTTCTTTTTTGATAAAACGACGGCAGTTTACCGCCGAATGTTAAGAACCAAAATTAACGTGGCGCTGTGAATTAGGAGCGTTTTGGGCGCTCGATGTGTGTGCAAGCTGGGCCACCTGAAGGTGGCCGCTACGCAGAAGACTACGGGCGCGGTCTTGAGTACCAGGATGTTGGCGAGCGAGTAACCTTCCCTCCCCCCTGTTTTTTGAAAGTGTGTGATTTTAATGGGGATGAAAGTGTTTGTTTTGATAGAGATTTGGAAGTGTTGATGGTGAGGATGTTGCGGTCGAGCCGCCGATCGGTACTGGGCGTTTGCAAAGATGCAACTGGGGGAGCGTCGGAAGCGGGCGGGACGCTGAAAATTGAGCCGGGCTCCCGCGGTTGGGTGTTAATCGGATTTGAGGGTCGGATCGCCTTGCAGGTGGAATTTTGCTTCGATCAGGCGATGGATTACGGCGAAGATGATGGCGGTGGAGACGCCGAACATGAGCATTCCGTCGGCTGCTTCAATGGGCCCCAACATTCTCCACCGGGCGGATAACACGGTGGTATCCCCGAGTGTCGTGTAGGTGTTCCCCGAATAATAGAGAGCCGCGGTGAAACTGGAAAACTCGCCGCAGAGAAGGAACGATACCGCCCAGAGCGCAATCTCGGCTAAATGGGCAGCGAGCGCCAGTAGCGTGAAGAACATTACCAGGATGACGTCCCAGAACCAGATGCCGGCGCGGCCTAGCGCAAATTGGTGGCGAACGCCTTTGACGATTAAAAGTGGCATAAGCGAATGGACGATGACGGTGAGGAGGGTGGTCACCACGGAAACGAGTAGAAGTGCCATTGCCGGTATTGGATTCGCGGGAGACGAATTTGATACAGACGGCATTTGCGAATAGGGCAGATAAGGTCGCCGATAGGGAAAGATACCTCGGAACCACGCGCAATAAGGCGTGTGGGCACCCGGCGGTCGAAATCGGCGGGGAAACTGAACGCAGAGACGCAGAGTGCGATGAGTAGCGAAGATGGCAGGTAGCTCGCCGACCTAAGGGTCGGCCACTACAGGGGTTGCGGGAGCCGGTGGGGCGGAGGGTTGGCTTGGGGGCGGCGGAAATTTTCGTTTACGCGAGCGAGGCAGTATTCGACTACGCGGTCCATGTTGTCGCGGCCGACGGAGAGGGCGAGTTCGTGCTTGGCGCCAGGCAGAGTTTTGGCCATGAGTTGGGCCAGGTAGGCGAGGGTGCGTGCGGTTTTGAGGTCGTAGTCACCGCGGGCGACAGAGATGAAGGTGCGGCAGAGCGCGGCGGTGAGGGAGCAGTTGCTGACGAAATCGGAGGTTAAGCAAGAAGAGATGTGTTCGCCGGCTCGGATGGTGTCATCGACCACATCCGCGTTATGTTGGTGAAAGTAACAGAACGGAGAGGTGTTGTTTTTCTTGAGCATGTGGCACTGGCGGCCGTCGGCAAAGAGGAACGAACAGAGGGACGCGCGGTCCCGGGCAGTTTTCGAGGGCATAGAAATCTCCACAATTTAATTTAGAAATTTGGGAAACCTTGCGGGAGGAAAAGAATCCGCGAGGTGCACTTCTCTACGGGAGGAGTATGGGGGATGTGTATTTGTGTGTCAATAGAAAAGGAGGTTAAGTAGGTAAAGGAAGTAAAGGAGGTAAAGGATTCGGAGGTGAGAGCGTTGGATGGGAGTTGAGGGAGCGGGCGGATTAAACACGGAGTGCACTGAGAAAAGAAAACCTGAAAGCCACAGGGTGCGAAAGATGCCAGAAGGGACCCGCGCCGTCGAGGGGTGCGAGAGGGGCAAAAGGCGCCCGCCTCGGAAGGCGGCCGCTACAAAGGCAGGAGTTGGCGTTTGGGCGTAAGGGAAGGTCGAAAGTCGGGGTGGAAAGAGGAGGAGAGGGATTAGGGAACTCTCATTAGGGAACTGAGAATCGAGTGTGCCGAAATGAGGCGAGGCTGCCGAGTTGAAAAGGTAGAGAAGGAGGAACCAGAGGAGAAGAGAAGACGGAGAGGCGAGAAGGGAGAGGCGAAAGGACCTGAATTGAACAAAAGAGGAGGGATGGGGCGAAAGCAAGGTTGAGATGCAATTTGAAGAACATCCGAGAGTTCGGCTTGCGAGAAAAAACGTGCGGAACGTCAGGTGCACGGTGAAAGTGGGCGCGCGTGTGTTTTGGAAGGGATTGTGTGAGCACGAAGGAAAAAAACAGGAGAAACGGGGCCGAAGGGAAGAAGCCGGCGGTTGCACGTCCCGAAGCGGAACAAGTGAAGGAAGAGGGGATGGGCGACGAAATCGTCCGCGAATTTCTGCTGGAGAGCAACGAGAACCTGGACCGGTTGGACCGTGAGTTGGTGAGTCTCGAGAAGGACCCGAAGAACCGGGAGACGCTCTCGAGCATTTTCCGGACGATTCACACGATTAAGGGGACGAGAACGCGTACCAGGCATCGGCGCAGGTGACGTCCATCATCAATACGTTGATGCTGGCGACGATCAATATGACTGCCGGGACATAAGATCATGGCCATACGACTGAATCCGGACCTTTTGCCGAGCCTGCTGGCGTCCATCCAGGACAGCAAGCAGAATGAGGCGGTCGCTACGCAGGAACTGGCGAGCGGGCGGAGCGTGAACCAGTTGTCGGATAATCCTGTCGCGGCCGCAGCGCTGGTGCAGAATCACGATCAGGCCGGGGCGGACGGGCAATTTCTGCAGAACCTGAGCACGTTGCAATCGAAGTATCAGGTGGCGGACAGCACGCTGGGCGACGTGGTTTCCGCGCTGACACGGGCGCTGAGCCTGGGAACCGAAGGAGCGAACGGGACGTTGAACTCCGCGGACCGGCAGGCGATCGCCGGGGAAGTGCAGGGATTGCTGAACCAGACGGTTTCACTGGCGAATGCGAGCTATCAGGGAACATTTCTGTTTGCGGGGACGAAGGTGAGCACGCAACCGTTCACACTGGACCCGACGACGAACGTGGTGACGTACAACGGGAATTCGGCGACGACTAGCGTTGAGTTGTCGAATGGAGATTCGATCAGCGCGAATTTGCCGGGGAACCAGTTATTCCAGAATGCTTCGGGGAGCGTGACCGGCGCGTTGCAGGACCTGTACAATGCGCTGACGACGGGCACGAATATTCCGGCGAGCGTGACGGAAGTGCAGAACGCACTGAACCAGGTGAACCAGCAGCGGGTGTTCTACGGAAATAACCTGAACCAGATCAGCCTGAGCGAATCGTTCCTGAACCAGGATCAACTAAATTTGAGCCAGCAGGAAAATAGCCTGGTGGGAGCGGACCTGGCGACCGTGGCGACAAATTTTGCGCAGGCGCAGGTGGCGAACCAGGCGACGTTGAACGCGACAGCGAAGGTGCTGGGATTGCCGACGTTGCTGGATTTCCTGAAGTAAATCGCGATTCCGATCCTTCGGAATCCCTAAACAATCCTTTAAGCAAATCTTAAGAGATTCAGCCGGCTGGCGTTTGCCGGATGCCTGAGGGAATGCATGCGTCTGAATTTTGCGTGTCTTGGAAGTTGAGATCCTTCGGGCGCGAACGGCGCGCTCCCAGGATGACAGTTTTTTGTTTGGCGTGTGTGAAAGTCGCCGGGCGGAGGCTCTTCGCCTACGCTCAGGGCAAGAGCCGGCCGTTACGAAGGCAAGATGGGCCACCTGAAGGTGGCCGCTACGAAGACAGAGGGTTTCGCAGGAACGGGGTGCGGAACTATCCAGTGTTCTAATCGGTTATAGGAATGAGGGGGTACAGGCGGATTGTGCGGACTCGCGGAGCGCGGCCCGGAAGCCGCAACGCCATGAGATGGCGAGCGCAAAAGACGTGGATTTATGGGGTATTGAAACGATTAGACAGTCCGATTTCCTCCGAGGCGAAACGCGGCGTGGCAAAACTTCTTGACAAAACTGGGGCGCTGAACTATAACGCGTGCCAAGCAATAACCGGTTAGATTCTGACGGCAAGCGAAAGAAAAACGGTGCGAACAGGTGCGCTGCCGAACACCGGTGGGCCACGAGGCCGAAAACGGGGTAGGAGCGATACGAGTTCACTCGGAGGGGAAAATGCAGGTCACACGACTTCGCACTTATGTGGGGGTATTGGTGTTGGCGCTTGCGGTTTTGTTTTGCGGCCGGCTGAACGCCGGAGTAACGGCGAGCATTTCCGGGACGGTGACGGATGCGAGCGGCGCTGCGGTGGTGGGGGCGACGGTGACCGCAACGAATTTGGACACCGGGCTGGCCACGACGCAGACGACCAACGGACAGGGGTATTACTCGTTCCAATCGCTGGCGCTGGGAAAATACACGATTGACGTGCAGCAAAAGGGATTCAAGGCGTACCAGAAAACGGGAATCATTCTGGAAGTGAACGACGCGCAGACGGTAGACGTGGCGTTGCGAGTTGGGCAGAGCACGGAGAAAGTGGTGGTAGAGAGCGACGCGCTGCACGTGGAGACTTCGAATACGCAGATGGGGGAAGTAATCGAAGGAAAGCAGATGACGGACGTGCCGCTGCTAACGCGGAGTTTCACGGACCTGCTGTCCCTGCAGCCCGGGGTGATCAACACGGCGTCGGGGATGTCCGGCGCGTATGCGGGCAGTTTTATTTCGGCGGGATTCGCGCTGCCGCAGATTTCCGGCGACCAGAATTCCGGGGCGCAATCGGTGAACGGGATGCGCGAAGCCGCGAACGGATTCATTATAAACGGGCTGCTGGCGCAGGAGTCGGGCTATTCCGGAGCGGGAGCGATTCCGAACCTGGACTCGCTGGCAGAGTTCCGGATTTTGACGAATAACGCGGACGCGGAGTACGGGAATTATGCGGGCGGGCTGATCAACGTGGTGACGAAATCGGGTTCGAACAATTTTCACGGGAATGCGTTCGAATTTTTCCGGAACACGGACCTGAACACGGCGAATTTTTTCGCTGCCGGGCAGCGAGGGGCATACCACCAGAACCAGTTCGGCGGCACGATCGGCGGGCCGATCAAGAAGGATAAGCTGTTTTTCTTCGCGGATTACCAGGGGAATCGTCAAGTCGTCGGCGAAACGCAGGTGATATCGAATGCGCCGGCAGCGACGCTGCTGCAGAACGGAAATCTTTCGTCGGTGTCGAGCGCGCTTACGGGAACCGTCCAGGGAACAGCGTGGGCAAACGAGCTGACGACGCAACTTGCGAATCAATTGGGCGGGCAGACGGTCACCCCCGGGGAAGCTTATTACGCGCCGGGATGCACGGCGGACGGAGCGGGCGGCACGAAGAAGTGCGTGTTCCCAACCCTGACGCTGAATCCAGCGAACTTCAATGGCATCTCCTCCAAGCTTTTGCCTTTCATCCTGCCGCCGAACAATGCGAACGGAACGTTTTCGACGAGCGCGCAAAAACTGAACCTGACGGACAACAAGTTCAGCGGGCGAGTCGATGACAACACGCAGTTCGGGTTGCTGACGGCGTACTACTATTTCGACAAATTCGACCGAGTGGATCCCTACTGGGCGTCGAACGCACCGTTGTATCCGGGATTCAGCGTGGACAGCAACGGGCACACGCACACGATTGACCTGGGGAACACGAAGACCTTTTCCTCGGCGGCGGTGAACGAGTTCCGGCTGGGATATTTCCGGCTGGACACGAAGTTCAACCAACCGCTAGGCGGAACGGGAACGACGCTTGCGAGCCTGGGATTCGCATCAGGAGGGTCACCCGGGTCGCCGGGAGTCACAGTGGGAGCGCCAAGCGTGCAGGGAGTACCGGAAATCGACTTTAACAACTGGGTGATCGGGGTGCCGAGCCGTCCAAACCGGATCACAGAAAATATTTACCAGGCGATGGACAACTACACGCGGGTATTCGGCAAGCATACGTTGAAGGTCGGAGGGCAATATCACTTCAACCAGCTGGAAGAAAACCTGTTCAACGTGGCGAACGGAAACTTTTTCTTCGGTAGCAACTTCAGCGGACAGCCGAGCGAAACGGGAAGCGACATCGTGGACTTCCTGCTTGGAGCGCCAACGCAGTTTGTGCAGGGGCAGTCGTACCCGTCGTATGGGAGGACCTATTATTTTGGGGCATTCGCGCAGGACAGTTGGCGGGTCAAGTCGAACCTGACGTTTAATTACGGATTGCGGTACGACGTCAGCGCGCCGTGGCGTGAAAAGTACAACGAGATCCAGACGCTGATTCCGGGGGAGCAGTCGGTGGTGTTTCCGGGATCGCCAATCGGCTGGGTATTTCCGGGAGATCCGGGCGTGCCGCGCAGCCTGGCGCCGACGAGATGGAACAATTTTGCGCCGAGATTGGGACTGGCATATTCGTTTGGCGAGCATGAAGGGGTGCTAGGGAAGGTGGTGGGGAAGCCAGGGTCCACGAGCGTCCGAGTCGGATGGGGAATGTTCTACAACACGTTTGAGGGCGCGACGGACTTCAACGAAATCGGGGACGCGCCGTTTGGAAATTATACAGGGCAAAACCAGCCGAGCTTCGCGTCGCCGTTTATTCAGCGGGGCAGCGGGTCCCTGGTGTCGAATCCATTTCCGGTAGCGCCGCCGCCGAAGAATTTCTCGGCCAAGAATCCGGCGACAGGGTTCCCGTACGACAATCTGTTCGATTTCTTCAACGCGTTCGGGACGATCGGAAGCTCGCCGGCGTTCAACAATCACAACCGGCTGCCATACGCCGAACATTACGAATTGTCGATACAACGGGAACTCTCACCCTCGGATCTGCTCACGGTGAGCTACGTTGGCACACAGGGTCACCGGTTGCTGTCTTCGATCTCGGCGAATCCGGGAATTCCCTCACTCTGCCTGCAATTGCAATCCGTGGGCTGCGGGCCGGGCGGAGAGAACAACATCTATACGCTGGGCGGGGTGACGTATGCGGGAACGCGCGGGCCGTTCAGCACGCCCTATATCAATACACCGATACCAACGCCGACGGGGCCGGAGTTCATCGTGCCGTTTGGAAACGATTCGTACTTCAGCACCATCGGGAATTCCGTTTACAATTCGTTGCAAATCAACTGGAAGCATACGGCGAAAAGTCTGGATGTGCTGCTGGGATACACCTACAGCAAGTCGATGGACGATTCATCCGGCTATGGGGAGCAGATCAATCCCTATAATCCGAGGCTGAGCCGCGGGCTTTCGGCGTTTGATAGCACGCACAATTTCGTGGTCAGTTATAACTACCGGCTGCCGTTCGACAAGATTCAAACAGCCAAACTGCTGACGCACGGATGGGAAATCAGCGGAGTGACGACGTTCTCGACGGGCTTGCCGATCACCATCGTGGAAACGGATGACCGGGCGCTGACGGGAACGGGCTTTGGCGGACCGATCGTGCTGCCGGTGGATACGCCGAATTACAATGGCGCTTCGTTGGGCGTGACCGATCCACGGAACAACCCGAACCACTACTTCTTTAACATTTCGGATTTCAGCCAAAGCGCTCTGGGTGTGGAGGGAAACGCGAACCGGCGGTTCTTCCACGGTCCTGGGATCAACAACTGGAATATGACATTCAAGAAGATCACACCGGTGCGGGAGGGGATGGCGCTGGAGTTCCGGGCGGAGTTTTACAACCTCTTCAACCATGCGCAGTTCGTGAACCCAAGCGGATTGGTTCCCGGACCGTTGGGGACACCCACGGCGCCGCTGACCAACTTCGGCCAGGTGACGGTGGCGCGGGATCCGCGGCTGGCACAACTTGGATTGAAGCTGAATTTCTAACAAGTAGTTGATGGGCGTTTCACAGCGATAACCCCGAGCGGGGGATCAAGGCCCAGCCGATTCCCCGCGATTTTTTGGACGAGTACGTGGCCTCCCGGCCAAATTCAATGGACGCGAAAGAGACTCGGCAATGTCGGCCCAAGGCGTGCTCGCAGCAACACTCGTAAGACCAGGACAGTATGAATTGCGGGAGTACCCGTTACCGGAGCCGGGGCCGGGGTGTGTGCTGGTGAAGATGGAGATGTCCGGAATTTGCGGGACGGACAAGCACACGTTTCAGGGATACGTGACGCAGTACGGCGACCGGAAGCTGGAGTTTCCGATTATCCAGGGCCACGAAAATGTGGGAACGATTGCGGCGATTGGAGGAGGCGGGCGGTACGCGGATTTTGAGGGCGTGGCGCTGTGGGTAGGCGACCGCGTGGTGGTGGGCGCGAACGTTTCTTGCGGGGAGTGCTACTACTGCAGGCACGATTTTCCGTACTACTGCTGCGAGAAGACGACGGATTACGGGAATAATCTGAGCGCGAAGAATCCGCCGCATCTTTTTGGCGGGTGGTCGCAATACATTTATATTGTGCCGGGAAGTTTTCTGGTGAAGGTGCCGGAGGATTTGCCGCCGGAAGTGGCGGTGCTGACGGAGATTTTCGCGGTGTCGGTGGGGCTGGACCGGGCGAAACAGATGTCGGCGTTTCCGAATGAGTCGTTCCGATTCGACGATACCGTGGTGGTGATGGGTGTTGGGCCGTTGGGAATGTGTTTTTTGATGAAGGCGCGGATGCTGGGCGCGGGAACGATTATTGCGGTGGATTTGTCGGAGTATCGGCTGAATTTTGCGAAACGGTTGGGGGCGGATCATACGATTCACGCGGGGAAGATGTCTCAGAAGGAACGGCTGGAGTTTGTGCGATCGCTGACGAATGGGCGCGGGGCGGACATGGTGGTGGAATGCGCGGGCGTGCCGCAGGCGGTGCCGGAAGCGCTGGAGATGCTGCGGGTGAGCGGGTTGCTGGTGGAGGCGGGGAATTTTTCGGATTTGGGCGAGGTGGCGATCAGTCCGCACAGGCATTTGTGCGCGAAGAATGCGCGGATATTGGCGGTGGGAGGGGAAGAACCGGCGGCTTATGGGCCGAGCATGCGGCAGATGGCGCGGTATATGAAGCAGTATCCGTTGCGGGAGTTTGTGACGCACCGGTTTGGGTTGCGGGATGTGGATGCCGCGATGGCGAAGGCGATTGATGCGGAGTCGATGAAGGTGGTGTTGGAGCCGTGGAGGTGAGGTAGAAGATTTTGCGGATGTGAATGGCGGTCTCACCAGGTCGGGGCCGCTGGGATGGTTGGAGTAACCCAAGAGGGCGGGGCAAGCCCCACCCCTACAAAGGCGCCCGCCTCTGAAGGCGGCCGCTACAGGAGAGCGAGATGAGTGGATTGAAGGAGATGTTTTTGTTCGCGTGTGCGCCGGACAGCTGGGGAGTGCTGGATTATCCGGGGCCGTCGTGGGAACAGTCGTACGAGAAGATGCTGGACGAGATGGTGGAGGCAGGATACACGGGGACGGAACTTGGTCCTTATGGATTTTTTCCGACGGATGCGGCCGTGCTGAAGCCGCAATTGGAGAAGAGGAAGCTGAAGCTGCTGGGATCGTTTGTGCCGGTGAAGATGACGGACCCGTCGGCGGGTAAGGCCGCGATTGAGAGGATTCGGAAAGTGGGGGATTTGCTGGCTGCGCTGAAAGCGCCGTTTTTGGTGATGGCGGACGATCAATCGGTGGAGCGGAATGCTTATTCGGGTAGGGTGTACGAGCCCGGATGTCCTACGCTGACGGCGGCGCAATGGAAGCACGTGGGAAACATTGTGGCGGATGCGGAGAAGGTGGCGCAGGAGTTTGGGCTGGACCTGGTGTTTCATCCGCACGTGGCGACGTATGTCGAGACGCCGGAGGAGTGCGAACGGTTTTACGATGTCACGTCGCACACGAAGATCGGGCTTTGCCTGGATACCGGGCACTGCGTGTATGGGCACGGGGATTCGGTGAAGGAAGCGGAAAAGTATAAGGATAAGCTGCGGCTTGTGCACATCAAGGACTGCAATAATGCGGTGCTGGCGGAAGCGCGGAAGAATAAGTGGACGTTTGAAGAGGCGATTGAACACAAGGTGTTCACGGTGATTGGGAAAGGGAATATTGATTTTCCTGCGTTCTTCCGGACGTTGATCAAGAACGGGTATTCGGGGTGGTCGGTGATTGAACAGGATGTGAAGTTTGGGGCTACGGAGATACCGCCGAAGGATAGTGTGGCGGCTAGTTTGCGGTATTTGGAGGGAGTGATGGGGTCGTTGGGGGCGGCGGCGAAGGCGGGCTGAAAAGAGGAAAGATTTAACACAGAGTGCGCAGAGGTCGGAGCGCAGAGATCACAGAGAAGAGTAACCCAAGAGCACGGCCAGGAATGGCTGTGCCACAGGAGCGGAGTGAGCAGAATGCGGAAGGTCAAGGTCGGGGTGTTGGGCGTGGGGGAGATGGGGAAGCGGCACGCGGAGAATTTGCGGCGACTGGTGCCGGGCGCAGAGTTGGCGGCGATTGCGGATGTGGCGGAGACACGGGCGAAGCAGGTGGGGGAGGAGTTGGAGGTGGAGCACGCGTTCGGCAGCCTGGAGGCGATGCTGGAGCTGAAGGGATTGCAGGCGGTGGTGATCGCGACTCCCGACAAATTCCATCCGCAGGCGGTTATTCAGGCGGCGAAGGCGGGGAAGGATATTTTGTGCGAGAAGCCGCTGGCACTGACGATGACGGATGCGTATGCAGCGCTGGATGCGGTTGGCAAAGCGGGAGTGCGGCTGCAGGTGGGATTTATGCGGCGGTACGATCCGGCGTACGCGGCGGCGATGAAGCGGATTGAGGCGGGAGAAATCGGGACGCCGCTGATTTTTAAGTCGGTGGGGCGAGACAAGGACAAGCCGCCGATGGCGGCGTATCAGTCCGGCGTGAACGGAATGATTTTGTACAACAGCACGATTCACGATTTCGATCTAGCGCGGTGGATGATGCGCGACGAAGTGGCCGAGGTGCAAACGTATGCGACCGTGGCGACGAGGCCGGAGGTGGCGAGGTACGGTGATGTGGTGGCGAGTTCTGTGAATCTGCAATACCTGAATGGCGGAATTGGGAATATCGAGTCCTATGTGTCCGCGGTGTATGGGTATGACGTGCGGACGGAAATACTGGGAACGAAAGGCGCGGTATTTGTTGGAACGTTGCAGCAGACGCCCGCGGTGTTTTTGAGCGCGAATGGCAGCACGCAGATGTTGGCAGACCATTTCCTGACGCGGTTTGCGGACGCGTACCTGGCCGAAGCGCGAGATTTTGTGCAGAGCGTGTTGGACGACAAACCTGTGCGCGTGACAGGCGAGGATGGATTGAAGGCGCTGGCGACGGCGGTGGCGGCGGAAAGTTCGATGAAGCAGGGGAGAGCGATGAAGGTGACATTGGAACGCTCGGCGAGGACGTGAGTTTGATTGGCGAAGGTTCGGTTCGGGGGAGGAATTCATGACCCAGGCGACCGCGACGGCATTCAAGAGTCCACTGCACAAGATGACACAGACCACGCCGACGTGTTTGTGGAACGATTCGGCATCGATCGAGGAATTGAAATATTCGATGGAGCACGGCGGCGTGGGGGCGACGTGCAATCCGGTGATCGTGCTGGGCGTGTTGAAAAAGGAGCTTGGTAACTGGAAGACGCGGATTGAGGCGCTGCTGAAGGAATTTCCGACTGCAGGAGAGGACGAAATTGCGTGGAAGGTCGTGCGGGAGATTTCGGTGCGGGCGGCGGCGGTGCTGAAACCGGTTTTTGATGCACAGGGCGGGAAGAACGGAAGATTGTCGATCCAGACCGACCCACGGTTGTATCGCGACGCGAAGAGTATTGTGGAGCAGGCCGAAGAGTTCAGCCGGTTGGCGCCAAACATGATCGTGAAGATTCCGGTGACGTCGGCGGGGATTCCCGCGATTGAAGAGGCGACGTATCGCGGAATCAGCATCAACGCGACGGTGTGTTTCACGCTGCCGCAGTGCGTGGCGGTGGCGGAAGCGGTGGAGCGCGGGCTGAAGCGGCGGGAAAAAGAGGGCCAGGAAATCGCGAGCATGGGGCCGGTATGCACGATCATGGTCGGGCGGCTGGATGACTGGCTGAAGGTGCTGATTGAAAAAGAAAACGTGGCGATCGATCCGGGATATACGGAATGGGCGGGCGTGGCGGTGTTCAAGAAGACGTACAAACTTTTTCGGGAGCGCGGGTACCGGATCCGGTTGCTGTCGGCGGCGTTTCGGAATCACATGCACTGGAGCGAGATGATCGGCGGAGATGTGGTGATTTCACCTCCGTATTCGTGGCAGGTGCGGTTTAACCAGAGCGATATTGAGGTGGTTTCGAGAATCGATAAGCCTGTGGCGGCGGAGATCGTGGGGGAACTGGAAGGGAAGTTTGCGGATTTTCGGCGGGCGTATTCGGAGGATGGAATTTCGATTGGGGAGTTTGATTCGTTTGGGCCTACGCGGAGGACGTTGCGGCAATTTATTGGGGCTTGCCATGATTTGGATGGGGTGGTGCGGGACATCATGTTGCCAAATCCGGATTTGTAGGGCGGGAAGAGAAGAGCAAGAGAAAGATTTGACACAGAGAACGCAGAGGTCGGAACACAGAGGACGCGGAGAAGAGAACCCCAAGAGCGCTGGCATGAAAGCCAGCGCTACATCAGCTACTTAAATTTGTGAATGGAGGATTGGGCGCGTGGGAAAACTTGCGATTACGGGCGGGAAGAAATTGAGGAAGGCGCCGTTTACGCGGTGGCCGATACCGACAAAGACGGAAGCGGCGGCTTTGAAGGATGTGCTGGAGAGCACTTTGTGGGGCGGGCAGCCATTTCCCGGAAAGCACGCGGCGGCGTTCGCGGCGAAATTCGCGAAGTTGCACACGGCAAAGTATGGACAGTGCGTGAACACGGGGACGGTGGCGATCCAGGCGGCGTTGAAGGCGATCGGGATCAAGCCGGGTGACGAAGTGATTGTGCCGGCGTACACGTGGGAGGGAACGGTCGGGCCGGTGTTGCTGGTGAACGCGGTACCAGTGTTCGTGGATGTGGATCCCGACACGTATTGCCTGGACGCGAAGCTGATCGAGAAAGCGATCACGCCGAAGACGAAGGCGATTTTGCCGGTGCATCTGGGGATGCGGTTCGCGGATATGGACGAGATTTTGCGCGTGGCTTCGAAACACAATTTGAAGGTGGTGGAGGATTGTGCTCACGCGCATGGCGGGATGTGGAAGGGCAAGGGCGCGGGTTCGATGGGGGACATTGGGGCGTTCAGTTTTCAATCGAGCAAGCTGATTACTTCGGGAGAGGGCGGCGCAGTAATCACCGACAACCTGGAGTATATGGAGCTGGTGCAGAGCTACATCAATGCGGGACGGGCCAGCCTGACGGACAAATATAAGAAGCGGATCATCGGGTTCAATTACCGGCTGGGAGAGTTCCAGGCAGCAGTGCTTGGCGCACAGCTTGCGCGAATGCCGAAGCAGAGTGCTATCCGGGACAAAAACATGAAGCGGTTTGAGGCGCGGATGGCGAAGACGCCGGGGATCGGGTTGTTGAAGCCTGATCCGCGGATTACGCGGCTGGCGCCTTATGGCTATGTGATGAAGTATTTTGCGGAGAAGGTGAACGGGATTCCGCGGGCGGCGTTTGTGGCGGCGATGCAGCTAGAGGGAGTGCATTGCGATGGATTGTTTTATGAGCCGGTTTACAAGAGTTCGCTGTTTCCGGTGGATGCGACGGATTTTCCGGCGTTGAGCTGGGGACGGGAGAAGGCGCTGGATTTGCGTTCGATGTATTCGTGCCCGGAATCGGAGAAGGCGGCGTATCAGGAGGCGGTGTGGTTTCCGCATCAGCATTTTTTGGGGACCACGAAAGATGTGGACGACATTGCGGATGCGATTCACAAGGTGCTGGAGAATGTTGAGGAGTTGCGGGGGTTGGATCATAAGGCGATACGGAATCAGAGGCTGGGTAGGGCGGATCGGGAGAGCTGAGGAAGAGTAATGAAGAGGGGGAAAAGACTTTAACACAGAGGGCACAGAGAAGAGAAACCCAAGAGCACAGCCAGGAATGGCTGTGCCACAGGAGTGGACCGCGGGCATATGAGAGATGGGAAGAAGGTGGGGTTTGCGGTGGTGGGGCTGGGGGCGATTGCTCAGGGATCGGTGCTGCCCGCGTTTATGCATGCGAAGAGGGCGAAGCTTGTTGCGTTGGTTGGCCGGGATAAAGGGAAGGCTGAGAAGTTGGCGCGGAAGTACAAAGCTCAAGCGGCATATGGAGCGGAGGAGCTTGGAGCTTGCCTTCAGAATCCAGAGGTTGATGCGGTTTATCTGGCTACGCCGCAGAGCGAACACTTGACCGCGGCGATTGCGGCGGCCCGAGCAGGGAAGCACGTGCTTTGCGAAAAGCCGCTGGCGGTGACAGCGGAGCAATCGGCGGAGATGGTGTGGGTTTGCGAAGAGTGCGGCGTGCAGTTGATGACGGCCTACCGGAAATATTACGAGCCGAGCGCGTTGCACTTGAAGAATTTGGTTCAGAGCGGGAAGTTGGGCAAGATTGATGTGATCAACACTTCGTTCAGCGAACTGCATGTGCCGGGGCGGTCGATTCCGTGGCTGCTGGATTCCAAAGTGGCAGGCGGGGGGCCGTTGATGGATTTGGGCGTGTATTGCGTGAACACGAGCCGGTGGCTGGTGGAAGAGGATCCGGTGGAAGTTAGCGCACACGCTTGGAGAAGAGATTTTGAGCGGTTTCGGGACGTGGAGGAAGGGATTTCGTTCCGGATGCATTTTGCGAGTGGGCTGGTGGTGCAGGGGGCGTCGACTTACAGTTCGGCGATTTCGTCGTTTGTGTTTGTGCAGGGGACGAAGGGATGGGCTTGCCTGACACCGGCGTTTCCGTTTGACGAGGAACGGAGGTTGACGGGGAAGATCGGCGGGAAGTGGTTTGAGAAGAAATTCAAGGTGCTGGACGAGTTTGCGCCGGAGCTGGATGCGTTTGCGGAGGCGATAGGGACGAAGACGCGCGCGGAGGCCGATGGGCGGCAGGGGCATTGGGACATGATCATTTTGGAGGCGATTTATGCGTCGGCGAGGAGTGGGGCACCGGTTAGCGTAAGATACGAGATTCGGTGAAGAGGCCAGAAGCAAACCGAAGAGAAGATTTCAACACAGAGGACACAGAGGAAGAGCACAGAGGGCACAGAGAAGAGCATGAGCGTTGGGAAAAATGCCGGGAGGAAGAAGGCGGGGAAGGCCGCGAGCATTTACGATGTGGCGCGGGAGTCCGGGGTATCTGTGTTCACGGTGTCGGCGGTGGTGAACAACAAGAGTCACGTGGGAAAGGGATTGCGGGAACGCGTGGAAGTGGCGATACGGAAGCTGAATTACCGGCCGAATCTGATCGCGCGGAGTCTGGCGAAGCAAAGGACGCATACGATCGGAATGATTGTGCCGGACATCGGGAACCCGTTTTTTCCGATTGTGGTGCGCGGGGCGGAAGATGCGGCGCAAAAGCACGGCTATAATTTGCTGCTCTGCAACAGCGACGATTCGCTGGAGAAGGAAGAGAAGGCGATCGAGCTGCTGCTTTCGAAACGAGTGGACGGAATCTTGCTGACGAAGGCGGCGGGGGATTTCCGTCCGCCGCTGCGGCAAATGATCAAGGAAGTGGACATTCCGTTCGTGCTGGTGATGCGGACGTATCCGAAGCTGACGAAGGACGCGGTGATCACTGACGATTACCACGGAGCGTACGAAGCGGTGTCGCACCTGGCGAGGGCGGGGCGGAAACGGATTGCGCTGATCAGCGGCCCGTTGAAGGTGAGCAATGCGAAGGAACGGTGGCAGGGATTTCACGACGCGCTGAAGGCGGAGGGGTTGCCGTACGAGGAAGATCTGGTGATTGAAGGCGATTACCGGTTGGAGTCGGGGTTTCGCGCGGGGCACGCGTTGTTTTCGCGGCGGCCGGACGGGATTTACGTGGCGAACCATCTGATGACGATTGGATTGCTGCAGGCGGCGGAGGAGATGGGGTTGCGCTGCCCGGAGGATTATGGGCTGGTGAGCTTTGATGATTATCCGTGGCTGGGGATTTTCCGGCCGCGGCTGACAACGGTGGAATTGCCGAAGCACCAGCTGGGGACGGAGGCGGCGGAGCTTTTGATTCAGAGGATCGCGGGGGACGGGAGCAAGGCGGTGTTGCGGAAGCTGCAGCCGGAGCTGCGGATTCGGGAGTCGTGCGGGTTTGGGTTGCGAGTTGGGGGAGAAGCGAAAATAGAAATTGGAAAAGAGAAAAGATTTAACACAGAGAACACAGAGGAAGAGCACCCTTTGGCTTCGCTCAGGGCAGACAGAGTTCACGGAGAAGAGTAACCCAGGAGCACAGCCAGGAATGGCTGTGCCACAGGCGAGCGCGATTGTGGAGAGCTAAGTTTCGCTGAAGTCGAAGAGTTTGGGGCGAAGGGTGAAGCCTTTGGTTTTGTAGGCGGCGTAGAGAATTCCCGCCACCAGCCAAAGGATGCCGGCCCACTTGGTCCAGTTCTGCAGGCTGAATAACAATCCAAAACAAAAGACGAAACCGAAGCCGGGGACGAAGGCGTCCACGATGAAATTGCGTTTGCCGGCGTTTTCGGGGCCGAAGGAAAAGTGCAGGAGGGAGACGAGGTTGACGCCCATGAAGGCGATGAGCGCGCCGAAGGTGACGATTTCGGCGGCGAGTTCCCAGGGAATGGTGAGGACGCCGATGTAGGCGAGTGCGCCGACGATCCAGACGTTGTAAATGGGATTGCCCTTTGTGGGGCTGATGTGGCCGAAGATTTTTTTGGGTAACACGTCGTCTCGGCCCATGCTGTAGAGAAGACGAGATGCGCCGACGTGTCCTGCGAGGCCGCAGGCGATGCTGGAGACGAGGAGCATGATGCCGTAGGCGTGGAAGAGCAATGGGCCGCTGGCGGCGCGAGCGACGTCCATGAAAGCGGTTTCGGGATTCTGATACGTGGCATAGTCTGGCAAAACGCGCTGGGCCATGTAGACCTGGAATCCACTGAAGAGTCCGGTGAAGATGCAGACGAGAACGGAGGCGAGGAGAACGTTGCGGCGAGGATTTTTGACTTCTTCGGCGAGGATGGAGACGCCGTCGAATCCGATGAAGACGAGAGCGGCGAGACCCGTGCCGGAAGCCACCAGGCGGTAATTAAAAGTTTCGGGATTGTAGATGGGTTTGAGTGAAATGAGGCCGGAGAAATGCTGGTGGAGGATGATGTAGCGAAAGGCCTCGATGAGAAACGCTGCGGTTACGAGGACCATGAAGGAAAGCAGAACTTCGTTGGTGCGAGCGGTGAATTTGATGCCCTGAACGGTCATGAAGGTGATTAGGCCGACGGCCAACGCGGCGAGGATCGCGAAGGGAATTTTGGGGGCCATGCGCTGAATGGCGAGGACGGCGTAGAGCGCGTTCTGGATTGGCTGGAAAAGATATTCAAGGAACATGGCCCAGCCGACGACGAAGCCGACGTGGGGATTGAGACCTTTGCTGATGTAGGTGTAGACGGAGCCGGAGGAAGGATAGACGGTGGCCATGCGTCCGAAGCTGACGGCGGTGACGGACATGGCGACCATGGCGAGGAGCAGAGTGGTGACGGCATGGCCGTGGGAGAGGACCTGGGCTTCGCCGAAGAGAGGGACGGCGGCGATAGGTGAAGTGAGGATGACGCCGTAGTAGATGAGGTCCCAGAGGCCGAGAACGCGCTTCAGATGGGGTTGCGCGGGGGTTGTGGCTTCGAGTGTCCCAGTGGTTGTTTCCACGCCGGCCTCTTTCGGATGCGAAAAGAACTAGGGGCCCGATTGCTTTTCTGCGATTCGAAATTTGTTTCCTAGAAGAAAAAACGTTCTTTTTTGAGTGCCTCTTCGTATTTCTTGCGGGCGGCGCGGACGGATTCGCGTTCGGAGACTTCGGCGATGGGGACATCCCACCAGGATTCGTAGCCGGGGACGCGGTCGTCGTAGGAGGTTTCGACGACGACGACGGAAGTGCGCTCCTGTTTGCGTGCGGCGGCGAGCGCGTTGCGAAGTTCGTCGTGAGTTTTGGCGCGCGCGGTCCAGGCGCCGAGGCTGGCGGCGTTGGCGGCGAAGTCTACTGGGATTGGGTCGCCATCGTATTTTTCGCCGCGGCGATAGAGGTAGTTGGTACCCATGCCTTCGTTGCCGCAGCCACGGCTGAGGCCGCCGATGCTGGAAAAGCCGTGATTGTCGAGGAGGACGATGTTGAGTTTGACGCCTTCTTGCAGGGAGGTGACGATTTCCTGGGTCATCATCAGGTACGAGCCGTCGCCGACCATGACATAGACTTCACGATTCGGATTGGCCATTTTTGCGCCGAGGCCGCCGGCAATTTCGTAGCCCATGCAGGAGTAGCCGTATTCCATGTGATAACCGCCCGGCTGGAGAGTGCGCCAGAGTTTGTGAAGATCGCCGGGAAGGCTGCCTGCGGCGCAGAGAAGGATGTCGGATGGGTCAGTGAAGGAGTTAAGCGCGCCGATGACTTCGCCCTGGGAGAGTGGCGGGTCTTTGCGAACGGCGTAGATGCGATCGACTTCTTTTTCCCAGTCGGCGCGAAAGGTGGAGATGCGGGCGGCGTAGTTCGATTCGACCTTGTATCCAGCGACAGCGGATTGGAGTTCTTCGAGTGTGGCTCGGGCGTCTCCAGTTAGCGGTAGAGCGGCGTGTTTATAGGCGTCGAATTCGGCGACGTTGATATTGATGAAGCGGACGCCGGGATTCGGGAAGGCAGTCTTGGAGGCGGTGGTGAAATCGGAGTACCGGGTGCCGATGCCGATGACGAGGTCGGCTTCGCGGGCGGCGATGTTTGCGCCGAGCGTGCCGGTGACGCCGACGGCGCCGAGTTGCTGCGGATGATCGAAGGGGAGGGAGCCCTTGCCGGCTTGGGTTTCGCAGACGGGGATGCCGGTGGCTTCGGCGAAATTTGCGAGGGCGCGAGAGGCTTCGGAATAAAGAACACCTCCGCCGGCTACGATCAGTGGCTTTTTTGCGTGGTGAATCAGAGTGGCGGCCTGGGTGAGGAGTTCCTTGTCGCAGCGGGCGCGCGGAATAATCCAGACGCGCTTGCGGAAGAATCCTTCGGGGAAGTCGAACGCTTCGGCTTGAACGTCTTGGGGAAGGCTGAGGGTGACGGCGCCGGTGTCGGCGGGAGAGGTGAGTACGCGCATGGCTTCGGGGAGGGAAGTGAGGAGTTGTTCGGGACGCTGGACGCGGTCCCAGTAACGCGAGACGGGCTTGAAGCAATCGTTGACGGAAATGTCTTGAGTGGAGGGAGATTCGAGTTGCTGGAGAACGGGTGCGACATTGCGGCGGGCGAAGATGTCGCCGGGGAGCAATAGAACGGGGACGCGATTGATAGTTGCGGCGGCGGCGCCGGTCAGCATGTTGGTGGCGCCGGGGCCGATGGAAGTGGTGCAGGCGAGGGTGCGGAGGCGGAAGGAAGTTTTGGCGAAGGCAGCAGCGGTGTGGACCATGGCCTGTTCGTTGCGGCAAAGGAAGTAGCGGAGGCCGGGATTCTGTTCGAGGGCCTGACCCATGCCGGCGACGTTGCCGTGGCCGAAGATGCCGAAGCAGCCTTCGATGAAGCGATGCTCCTGGGAGTCGCGGCTGGAATATTGGGCCTGCAGGAAAGCGACGATGGCCTGGGCGACGGTGAGGCGGCGGGTCATGAAGAGATTCTCCTGAGAAGCGGAGAGCGGGACAGGGAACAAGCTTGAGAGAAAAGCGACAGGAGATATCCGGGGGAAAACGCAGAAATCTCTAAGCGCTTATCGGGTGACTTTCCGGTTAGCTTGCCTGGGTAGTTTGCGGCCATCGCCCGTCCTCTGGGAATTGCGGGAAGTGTACAGCTTCAACGCACCAACGGCAATCGCGGATCGATGTCTTTCCAGGTGGACTTGAGCCAGACGTGATTGGGGTCTTCGGTGACGGCGAGAGTGCGGGAAGTTCCCGCGAGGAAATTGAGGTAGTAGACGTCGTAGCCGGGGCCGGCGACGACGGGATGAAAGCCGGAACGGACGAGGACGGCGTCGCCGTCTTGAGCGCGGACGGTTGTGTCGTGCGAGAGATCGGGGGAGTAGAGACGCTGGAGAGCGAAGCCTTCCTTCGGGCGGTTGATGCGATAGTAGTAGATTTCGTCGAGGTCGACTTCGGCGGGAGGGTTGTGGACGTCGTGCTTGTGGGGAGGGAAGCTGGACCAGTTGCCGCCGGGAGTGTAGACCTCGATGACGACAAGTTTGTCGGCGGGGAAGTCCGGCCGAATGATGTCGACGATCTGGCGGGAAGCGTTTCCACCGCCACGGAGGCCGCTAACGACATCTTTTGGAGTAATGAGTTTGGGTTGAAGTTTGGCCTGGGAAGGGACGCGGCATTCGGCAATTTCGCAGGCGGTTTCCGCCTGGAAGGCGACGGAATGATTCGTGGGGAGATAGAGGCAATAGGGCAGGCCATCGAAAACATTTTTGCGCTGGCCGATGGAGTGCGAGCCTTCGCCCCAATCCGCGGCGCAGCGGCCGCCGAGTAGGACGAAGGCGGCTTCCTCGCCCTGGGTGGAGGAGGAATATTTTTCGCCGGGATTGAGACGGCGGGCGGACATGCTCATCCATTCCCAGTGGACGCTTTCGCGGGAAAAGTGGAGCAGTTCACCGGATTGGGATTCGGGGAGAGAGCGAGAATGGACGATGTTCGGAGCTGTGGACATGAAGCACCCCAAGCTGCTCCCGCCTGGACGGGAAGGTCTCGCAGCGGTGAAACGGCGGCAGTCGCCGAAGAGAATCAAAGCGCTTTGCAGCCTGGAGCAACCGAAGCCGGATTCCGCTCAGAAAGAGCGCAGAAAGCCAAAGGAATGCGGGCAAGGGCTACTCGCTAACCGGCTAGATTGTAGCGCAGGTGGGGGAAGATTTGCCAATGATTCCGGGGTGGTTGGGTGTTGGGGGAGGAGGAGCAGAAAACGGGTTAAGAAAAAGAGCTTAACGCAGAGTGCGCAGAGGGCACAGAGTTCGCTGAGAAGAGAGGAGCACAGCCAGGAATGGCTGTGCCACAAGATGGTTAGTCGAAGGAGGTGGGCCATTCGGGGTGGCGGCGGTGATTGAACATGTGCTGGATTTGGATGGGAGTAACGCGGGGGAGGGAGAGGGGCGGGATGCCGTTTTCGGAGAAGAAGTCGACGGCGGTGGTTTCGAGGCTTAGCTGTGGAGCGCCGCCAGTGAGGGTGCAGAGGAAAAAGAGCTTGTAGGCATGAAAAGGATAGGGAGGGTGGTCGTGGAGATTATGGTCGTAGACCGCGGCGAGTTTGTCGGCCTTGGCTTCGTAGCCAGATTCTTCGCGGACTTCGCGGAGGGCCGCGATGCTGGGCGGGTCGCCGATGTCGGCCCAGCCGCCGGGGAGAGTCCAGGCGCCGTCGTTGCGCTCTTTGACGAGGAGGATGCGATCGTTGTCGAAAACGGCGGCTCGGACGTCGACTTTCGGGGTGGCGTAGCCGAAATTTTTTTGGAAGAGATCGATGATGCAGTCGGTTGTGTTCCGATCGTCGGAAGAGGAAAGCATTTCGGCGGCGATTTGGCGGATTTGGGAGAAACGTTCTAGGTCGAAGGGATCTTTGGCGTAGGTGAGGCCGTTTTGGGCGATGGCCTGGAGGCGTTGGGCCCATTGGAGCCAGAGAGGATTTTTCATTTAAGAATTGGCATCGTGGAAAGAAGAAGAAAGATTTTAACACCCCGACCGAGTCGGGGTAAACGCCGGACACGGAGGCCGGAGCGCAGAGAGCACAGAGAAACCGGGAAGAAGAGCGGCCCGCCACGGTCAGCAGGCCCTACGAGGATTGTATGGAGCGATTCAGTACGGCGAGTTCGGCGGCGGTTAGGGGGCGATGGGAGGATTTGGGGAGGTCGCCGAGGTGGAGGGGGCCGATGGAGACGCGGATGAGGCGGAGGACTTCGATGTGGAGGGCGTCGAACATGCGGCGAATTTGGCGATTCTTGCCCTCGTCGAGAGTGATTTCGAGCCAGGAGTTTTTTTCGCCGGTACGAAGGAGGGTGGCGCGCTTGCAGCGGAGGAATTCGGTGCGTTCGGTTTCGACACCGCGTTCGAGCGATTCGAGAAGGGACGGATTCGCGACGTCGGCGATTTGCACGTGATAGGTTTTGTCGAGATGCGTGGCGGGATTGGTGACACGGGCGCTCCACTCGGAATCGTTGGTGAAGAGGAGGAGGCCTTCGCTGGCTTTGTCGAGGCGACCGACGGGGGCGAGCCAGGCTAAGCCGGGAGGAAGGAGAGAGTAGACGGTGTCGCGGCCTTTTTCGTCGGCCGCGGTGGTGATGACGCCGCGGGGTTTGTTGAGCATCAGGTAGATTTTTTCAGCGGGTTTGAGAGCGCGGCCTTGCACCTCGATGCGATCGGCGCCGAGGCGGACGGGAGTTTCCGGATTTTTCGGAGTGGTGCCGTTAAGGCGGACTTTGCCCTGGCGGATTAATTCAAAGGCTTGTTGGCGGGAGCAGTAGCCGAGTTTGGAAAGGGCGCGGGCGAGGCCAATCTTGCGGGAGGAATCGGGTTGCGGAGGCGAATTGCGGGGAGGGCGGTGTGTCACGGCTTCAATCGTGCGCGGAGCTAGGACTTTTTGTCGGGTGAAGCTGCCTCAGGATGCTTTACTTCGCCGAAGCGAGTGGCGAGCCAGTCGCGGACTTCCTTGGGATTGTATTTGAAGGGGCCGTTGCCGCCTTTGTAGGCAATGCGGCCTTGCTCGTCGATGATGTAGAGGCGCTCGGGCCAGGCGGCGTAGGCGTCGTTGGCGGAGTTGGTCATTTCGTCGATGCCGAAGGGCACGGAATATTTGAAGCGTTGGGTGAAGTCGTTGGCGATGGCGACGCGCTGGGCGAGAGTTTTCGGCTG
>Ga0210400_10001185_pt1 | contig 26320 bp, 17 predicted proteins | sample IncBWH26MmetaG_FD_155456 | JGI IMG/M metagenome (GOLD analysis project Ga0210400, IMG submission 155456) | Forest soil microbial communities from Barre Woods Harvard Forest LTER site, Petersham, Massachusetts, United States - Inc-BW-H-26-M | ecosystem: Environmental > Terrestrial > Soil >... | reverse complement strand
AATGCATCCGCGGTGAGGGGGGGATTCGAACCCCCGGTACAGTTTAACCCGTACGACAGTTTAGCAAACTGTTGGTTTCAGCCACTCACCCACCTCACCGGATATTTTGAGTAATTAAATGAACCCTTAGCTGAAAAGGGGTTGCGAAGATAATAATTAATTGTTTTTTGAACAAAAAAGATGGGGCTTATTGCCCCATTAGTTCAGCCAGTTTAGCTTCTAAATCAGGACCGCGCAGGCCTTTTCCAAGTATTTTGCCTTCTTTATCAAGCAATAAGTTAAAGGGAATGGATGTTACTCCGTAGATTTTACCGGCTGCATTTTGCCACCCTTTAAGGTCGCTTACCTGGGTCCATGTTAAACCATCCTTGGCAATTGCAGCCAACCACTTGTCTTTATTATCATCAAAACTAACACCTAAAATATCAAAGCCTTTGTCTTTGTATTTTTGATAAGCTGCTACCACGCTCGGGTTTTCCCTACGGCAGGGGCCACACCAGCTGGCCCAGAAATCTACCAATACATATTTTCCTTTAAATGAACTTAATGAAATATTTTTTCCGTTTACATCCGCTTGCGTAAAATCTATAGCCGGATAGCCAACAGTATTTCCTTTTATGGTGTTAATTTTCTCTAAAGCAAGTTTTCCGAATTTTCCTTTTTTTACTTTTTCACCCAGGACATTGTACATGGCATCATACTCACTTATTTGAGGCCAGTCAAATTGTATCGAAAAAATAATATACCCGCCTACATTTGAATTGGGATGTTGTTTTATGAAGTCGGTTAAATTTTTCGCATAAAAACGTTCTTCAATTTGTGCGGAATCGATAATGCGCTTTGTACCCTCAATATTACCCGTTTGATTGTACATATTGTGGCGTTGTATTAAGCCCGCGCGAACCGTATTGAATTTATTTACCAGTTCTAAAGAAGCCTTATAATCTTCCTGTGTTTGCCCTGCTTTTACACGCGCATTGGGAATAGAATCAAAATGCCCGTTAATTTCTACTTTTCCGCCATCAGCAAAAAATACTAAAGCGGCAGTAGAATTTTTCTTTGTCATGAACCAGAACATATTAGGCTCATGCAATTTCCCTTTAAAAGAAACTTTTTCTCCTTTTGCCTTTGCCGAGTCGGTATATAATACATCATTGTATTTGTGCATCATATAAATGTAGCTGTCGTCTTTTAAACCTTTAAGCGTTGCATTAACGGTAAAACTTTTTTCCTGGGAAAAAAAACGGGTGCTTAAAAGCAAGAACGGAACTATATATTTCATTTTAATCATCATTTATTTTTTAAAAAATCTTTTACCACACGTTCTGCTTCTTTGCATGCGGTATGTAAGTCTTCGTTCAATATAAAGCAATCAAACAGTTTGGCGGTTTGTAATTCTTTTTCAGCTTTTTCTACGCGCAGGGCAATGCTTTCCGGACTATCAGTTTGTCTTAATTGTAAACGCTCTTCTAAAATTTTAATTGAAGGTGGCATTACAAAAACAGCCAATGCGCGGTCTTTAAACTGATGCTTTAAATTTAAACCTCCCTGTACATCAATATCAAAAATAACGTCCTTGCCGGATGCCCAAACTTTTTCCACTTCACTTTTTAAGGTACCGTAATAGGTGCCGGCATATACTTCTTCGTATTCAAGAAAATCGCCGGTTTTAATTTTATTTTTAAATTCTTCATGGGTAAGGTAGTGGTAATCTTTTCCATGTTCCTCAACTCCGCGTTTTGCACGGCTTGTGGCAGAAATGGAGAAAGCAAGTTTATCGGGCATGGCTGCCGCCAAATGACGCACAATAGTTGTTTTGCCTGAGCCTGAAGGGGCAGAAAATATGACGAGTTTGCCTTGCCGCATGGACAAATATAAACTAAATTAAGCTACTATAAAACATGCACTTTTTTTGCCACAAATTGCACAAATTTACACAGATTAGGTGGCGCAAATTTTTGTTATTTTTTATAGATTAAATTATGTGACCATTCTACACTGTTTTTTTACTATTTCTCCAAAAACAACAATTAAATCTGTGAAACAAATTTGCGCAAATCCGCGAAATCTGCGGCAGAAATCAACAACCTATTTTCTCATTCACAACTTTTAAAATTCCGGCCTCCATAGCTATGGTTTTATTTTCAATTTCCCTGCCTTTGTCAATTACTTCCGCAACAAAACGTTTGTCATCGTAACCGGCTGCGTTAATACGCACATTCATAAAGGCGCCCATCACGGCACTGCGTGCACACAAGGCGCCAACGCCCGCGTCGGAAACAGAATTGGGATTACCTATTTCTGCCATGGCTTTTATAACTTCCATACTTGCATAAGAAGCCTGCATTACCTTAAGCGGAATTTCAATCGCGAATTTTGTAGCGTCCTGTATCGCTTGTGTGCGAATTGCTTTTTCCGCATCGGTTATTTTTGGTAAAGAAAAAGCCGTCATTATTTTATTGAAGGCAGCGGTATCCGCGTCGACTAATTTTACAAGTTCGTTTTTATAGCGCTCACCTTTCTCGGCCCAATTACTGAACTCTTCCCATTTATCATCCCATCCTTTTTTGTGTGAAGATAAATTGGCAACCATTGTAGCAAGTGCTGCGCCCAATGAGCCAACATACGCCGCTATAGAGCCTCCACCCGGTGCAGGGCTTTCACTTGCAGTCTCGTCTGCAAAATCAGTAAGCGACATACGGATTAATTTGCCGTCGGATTTATTCTGCAACATGTATTCGATGATGCGCTCTTCAGGTATAAAAGCGCCAAGCTCATCCAATCCCATAGATTTAACTGCAATTTTAATCAACTCTTTTTCTGAAACACCGATTGAACGTTTTTGTTTTTTTAAAAAATATTTCCCGGCATCCAACATTGCTTTAAGTGGAATTAATCCCACTAATTCACTTCCCGTAACACGAATGCCGCGCTCGGTTGCTTTGTTACACACTTCATCAAAAGCTATATGAACGGGAGTTGTATTGATGTTGGTCAGATTCATTGAAATTTGTGCCACGCCGTATTCTTCAATGTACCAGCCAATAGCTTTTACACATTTTAAACTTCCCGGAATAAAAACGGGTTTACCGTTTGCATCATTCACAATTTTTCCGGTCACAGGATTTCCTTCTCGTTTTACACGCCCGGCTTCGCGCACATCAAAGGCAATTGAATTTGCCCTGCGCGTAGAAGTGGTATTTAAATTTACATTGTAAGCCACTAAAAAATCGCGTGCGCCGATAACTGTTGCACCGCGTTTTGCATCAAATTCTGCCGGGCCAAAATCAGGTTTCCATTCGGGTAATTTTATTTTTTTGAAAAAGCCTTCATATTCCCCTCCACGTATAACCGACAAATTATTCCTGCTTTTATTTGCCTGCGCTGCTTCGTATAAATAAACAGGCAGGTGTAATTCCTTTCCAACACGTTCTCCCAATTTTTGCGCCCATTCGGCGGTTTCTTCCATGGTGATATTTGCAATCGGTATTAAAGGACAAACATCAGTTGCACCCATACGAGGGTGTTCGCCTTTATGTTTGCTCATATCAATTAGTTCGCCTGCTTTTTTAATAGCGATGAAAGCGGCTTCAATCACTGCTTCGGGTGTGCCTACAAAAGTTACTACGGTGCGATTCGTTGCTTTGCCGGGATCTACGTTTAACAAACGAACTCCTTCAACGCTTTCAATTTCGTTGGTAATTTGTTTAATCACATTCATGTCCCGCCCTTCGCTGAAGTTGGGTACACACTCAATTAATTGTTGCATAGTTTTTCTTTTTTATGGGTATTCGGTAACCGGCGCCAAACTCAAAATAACTGGCAACGGCCCAATGTGTTTTAAGTGTAACCATGGCTACAAAATTATTTTTTAAATAATAACGGATGCCGATGCGGTGAAAAAACAATCCGTCGTCGGTAAATTTAGAATAAAACATATAACCCATTTCTACCGGAAAACTCAATCGTCCTGCATTGTATGAGTAAGCAAATTTAATTCCTACCTGCGTGTTTTGTAAATTGGAAGAAAGTTTAACGCTGTCGGCTTGCAGAATAACAAGATTTGCGGGATTATAACAAACTTCAAGTCCTGCACCAAGTTTATGCGTGTTGCGTATGTTGTGATAATAGGTTGCCGAGTAATTCTGGGCGGTATAAATTTTTCCCAATACATCCACCTGGTTTCTGCCTAAAGTAAACCAAAGTAAAATTTCATTTTTAGAAACTCTTTTTGCGCTTGAATCTACCAAAGTATAGTTTGTTTTTTGCGCCGAAAGGAATTTATATACAAAGCCCGAATTTAAGGTAACCATATTTATTCCCAGATTGGGCACTCGTGCCCTTCCGTTAGAAGCATGAGAGAAGTTCAGGCCGCCTTCCCATCGTAATTTGTTGCTGATATCCCAGTGAAAATACCATTTAAAATTTACATAGGCGTTAAACGGGCTGCTTACTACATTGTTTTTATGATTGTCGATTGCGTTAAAATACACAGGTGTATAAGCAAGGCCGGGAGCTAACCGCATGTATAAACGGAATTTTTTTTCCTTCGCGTTTAAAGGGATTTCGTAAAAACTGAAAATAGCGTATACATTTCCGAGTTGTTTGGGATTATCTAAATTAAAAAAAGCAAAGCCAACACCTTGTTCCGGAAAATTATTTTCGTGGTGCCAGAGTTTACTGCCGTCGGTTGGTTTAATAAAATTAAGCTCAAAACCATTGATGAAGCCGTTCACCAATTGGCCCATGTTGTTATGATGCTGCAGTATAAAACCGAAATTATAATCGCCTCGCAGGTAAAAATCTTTTTTATCGCCCTTTTGCGCATATAGCAAAGACGACCCCATAAATACAAGTATAAAAACGATTTTTTTCAACTCCGTAAATATATTAAATAAGCCTCTAATGCAGTCCTTTTGCAATAACAAAAAAATTTTACTTTTGCTCTCATGCAATGGCTGTCTGATTTAGCTTCTTTAATTTATCCCCGAGTTTGCAACGGCTGCGGAAATACCCTGTTTAAACACGAGCAAGCCATTTGCAATTTGTGTTACGTTTCACTTCCCAGAACAAATTTCCATATGTACCCTGATAATCCTGTACAAAAAATATTTTACGGCAGGGCTGACGTACAGGCGGCAGGCAGTTTTTTACTTTTTCAGAAAAAAGGAAGTGTGCAAAAAATGTTGCACGCGCTTAAATATAAATCGAAACCCGAGGTAGGTGTTTTATTGGGAAAATGGTACGGGCAGGACCTTAAAAAAAACAATACTTTTTGCGATTGTGATATAATCATTCCCGTTCCTCTTCACAAAAAACGCATGAAGAAACGTGGCTATAACCAGAGTGAATTTATTGCCAAAGGCCTTGCAGAAGAATTGCAAATACCTGTTGTAAACGATGTGCTTTTTAAAAAACACTTTACTGAAACCCAAACGTTTAAAAGCAGGGAGGAACGTTGGCAAAATACCATCAATTCGTTCGAAATAAAGAATGAAAATCTGATTAAGGATAAGAAAATTTTGCTGGTAGATGATGTAATAACTACCGGTGCCACTACCGAGGCCTGTATTTTTCAATTAAATAAGTCTTCCGAAGCCCCTATTTCAGTGGCTTCTATCGCATATACGCTGTAAAAGGCAATTTCCTTTTAAAAAGGAATTGGCAAATGTTAAAATTACCGTAAATTTGAGTACAGATTTGTGAGAAAGATAATTTACATAACCTTCTTTTGTTTTATTGCCGCGTACGGATTTTCGCAGCACAGTAACACCATTTACCAAAGCTATGATGTATACCTTGGCGATACGATTAACCGTATTGATAAAACAGGGCATAAACAAGGACGTTGGATTTATTTCGGGAAAGATAAAGGCGGATGGATGCATCGTATGTTTAAACGCGAACAGGTAGTTGAAGAAGGCCACTACAAAGACGGGAAAAAGCATCGCCTCTGGAAAACATACCATCACACCAGCAAATTAAAAAGTGAAATTATTTATGTGGACGATAAACCTGACGGAAAAGCCCGGTTTTATAATGCCGACGGTAAAATTATGCTGGAGGGCGAATTGGATAACCACAAACTCATAGGCGAATATTTTGTATACGACTCAAACGGAAACCGCATAAAAAGGATCGCAACCACAGAGCCCGTTAACAGCTACCTGGAATTAAGCGGAAGTATTTCTAAAACTTTAGGAAAAAATCTGGAAGGGGTAAAAATTTTGGTTGAAAGAAATGATTTTGAAATTGCCAATATTACCACGGGTACCGACGGGGCTTTTAAACTTAAACTCGATTTGAATTTTGAATATACTGTCCGTTTTTCAAAACAAGGTTATAACGACCAATCGCTTTTAATTAACGCATACACCAATAATATTTATGATTCTACTATTTATTATCTTAAAGATTGGAAGGTAACCATGTATGATAATATTGCCTCGGCTGCCACTACCGAGTTGTTCGGTTTTCTATTGAATAAACCTTCGGGAAAAATTTATTTTAATAAGCGGAAAAAGAAATTTATGGCCGATGGCGCTTACATCCATTTATTTAAAAAAGAATTCAGCGACATAAGCGAAACTACCAAATTAATGTTGGCAAAAGCCGCCGAAGACAATAAAAAATTAGAAATAGAAAACCTGCGTATTGAAGCCGAGAAAAAAGAAAAAGAAATTGAACTTTTAAAACAAGCCCAACAATTACAGGATGCCGAGCTGCGAAAAAAAGAAGCTGAAATTCATGCGCAGCAATTAGAGGCCGAAAAACAAACTAACGAAGCCGCTGTTATTGCAAAAGAGAAAAAGATTAAAGAACTTTTACTTGAACAACAACAGGCACAATTGCACAGTCAGAAACTGGAGGCCGAGCAACAAACCAAAGAAGTGGAAAGGCTTGCTCTGATTAAAAAAATGCAAGACCTTGAATTGCATGAAAAAAATAAGCAACTTAATAAAACTTCCGGGGAATTAGCAGAAGAAAAAAAACAGGCGGAACTCACCAATAAAGAACTGGATGTAGTTAACCGCGAGAAAGCGGTGCAAGAGCAGGAACTGCAGCAAAACATGCGTTACATGTATATTTTGCTGGCCGGGTTGGGTATAGTAGGAGTGTTTTCTTTCTTCTTAGTGCGCAATATCCGTCAAAAGAAAAGAGCCAATGCTTTACTGGCACAACAAGCTTCCGAGATTGAAGAAAAAAGTAAAATCATTGAACAAAAAAATGTGGAAACGGAGCAAAGTATTGTTTACGCCAAACGTATTCAGTTTTCTATTTTAACTCCCCCAACCGAAATAGCCGCGCACCTGAGTAATTATTTTATTTTGTATAAACCGAAAGATATTGTGAGCGGTGATTTTTATTTCTTCTCCGAAAAATATGCCAATGCACGAAATAAAAACGGAGATGTAATCATAGCCGCAATTGATTGCACAGGCCACGGCGTACCCGGTGCTTTTATGAGCATGGTAGGCAATGAAAAATTAAAAGATGCTGTGGATGCCAGCCATGAACCCGGAATTATTTTACACGAATTAAACAAGCAGTTAAAACAGACCCTCCGCCAAAGCGGTGATGCAAATTCTACCCGCGACGGCATGGATTTATCACTCTGTAGTATCCCCGCTTTTTTTAACGGCGCCAGCGAAATGCAGGTAAAATATGCCGGTGCAAATCGCCCGTTATGGATAATTAAAAAAGGTGCCGATGAAGTAGAAGAATTAAAGGCAACCAAATGCGCCATTGGTGGCCACACAGCGGATACGCAGGAATTTTTACAACACAGCGTCACCTTACAGAAAGGAGATACTTTTTATTTGTTTACCGACGGATACGCGGATCAATTCGGCGGCCCTAACGTAAAAAAATTAATGACAAAGAAATTTAAAGATATTTTGGTTTCCATTCAGAATAAATCCATGCCCGAACAGCAAAAACACCTGGATAATTTCATTGAAGAATGGCGTGGTAACACCGAACAGGTGGATGACATCCTTGTTATCGGAATTCGAGTATAATTATACCGCGGAAAATATTTATTGAATTTTATAGGCACCAAGATCCGGAAAGGCTCTGAAATTACCTTCAATATCCGTGGGCCATTGACTGCTGTAGCTATTATTGCCGGTACCTTTTGCAGCAGAAGCAGCGGTGGATGAAATATGAAAATCATATGTGGCAGGATTATTAAAAACCGGCGGCCCGTTAACCAAATGTTGAGTCGTAGGAGCATACAACTGAGTTTTCATAATACAATAATCAAATTTAAATTTTGAGTGACTGGTAAACCCTCCAGCCAAAGTATCAAATTGAAATTCCTCAGCCAGATTTCCATCCATTATACAATTCCCGAAAAATAAACTGTCGAAAGGAAGTACAGTTGTTCCAATATAATTATTAAAGAAAAATGACTGTGTGGTTCGTGTTTGTGAGCCGCCGCCATTGTTCGTCTGACTCCAATAATTGGCAAAAGTACTTTGCTTAAAGCAATAACTTCCTCCGTATTGAAACACGCCTAAATATTTTCCGCAATTACTGATTATATCATTACCGCCCGTTACGGTGTAATTGTGTGCAAGTAATCCCGAAAAAGAACAATTCTGGATAATAGTATTACTTAGATTCAGTTTTCGCGTTTCATTTCCGATTGTGTTGTTCAAATAAGGTAAATCCAATCCGTCAAGCAGAGAGTAACCTGCGTGTACACCTATAAAACCATTTTTAATAATTGCATAATTGATGACGTTATTACCGCTTCCTTCGTTGATCCAAATTCTATCCCACTGCCCGGGCAAATCTTTGTATGCCGCTTCTAATCTGTCACCCAAAAAAGTAACAGGACTTGCCTGCGTTCCGTTAACCTGTATACTTCCGTACCTGTATACCCAAATGCCCGCGTTGTTGTGCAAATAAATTTTTGCGCCGGCTTGTATCGTTAAATTACAGGCAGAATCGACTACTGCGTATCCGTAAACCAAATGCGGTTTATCTGCCAGCCAGGTTGTGTTACAGGGTTCCACTTCATAATAAAGCGCTTGTGTGCTTGAAATGAGAATTTTTTTATTGGGCATGTGATAGTATGCATTTTGTCCGAATGCAATTAAATCGATATGTTGCGCGTTGCCGTTGGTTTCAAATAAAATCGAATCGCGGTAAATAAACGGATTCAGTAAATTATTGGGGTTGATGGTAACTTCCACAAAAATATACATGCTGTCGTGCGCGGCAATTTCAACATCGGTAAATGATTTTCCGGGAGTACCGTCCACATTCAATCTGAAAAAAGAAGAAGAACCTCTTGCCAGGCTAATAGACGAAATTTTTATTGCGCCATTGTTGTTATTGTGTACACGGAACAATTTGGTGGTTGAACCTATTTGTGTAAAAACAGTATCAAATAAAATGGAATCTTTGGTAAAAGAAATTTTTGCGGATGAACTGGTGATGAGCTTGTCTTTGCGACAAGAAGAAACAAGCGACACTATTAAAACGAGCACAGATATGGAGATGATTTTTTTCACTCAGGCATAACGCAATAAAGCAGTTTTTATTTTACGAGGTTTATTTTTTGAATTGTCGAACTGTTTATTTTCAGGAAATAAGAACCTGCGGGCACTTCATTTAAATCCATTGAAATTAATTTTGCAGGTGGATAAACCTCTTCTTTTATTCTTCTGCCTGTTAAATCAAATAATTCCACGCTAATTTCTGTGTGTTGAATTTCTTTAAAACGAATAAAAATAAAACCTGCGGAAGGATTCGGATAAATTAAAAAATCATTCCCATTTATATTTTCTACACCTGTAGTTTGATTGCTGTTTCCGTAAAAGAAATCCAGAATATATTTCATTACACTGTCGCGGCGGGCTGCTCCGTAAATAGTCTCAAACGGAAAAGCCATATAAACCAATTTACCGTTTTTTGTTCCGCCTGTAAATGTTCCTGAAAAATGTAGGCAGGCAATATCATTTACAGAACTTGTATAACGCAAATCACTCACGCTGCCATTTGTTGTAGAAATCACATCCGGATAACTTACATTATAAGTGCCGTGCGTTCCATTGTCAAATTTAACGGTATCCGCATAAGCAAAAATCGAATTGTTCAGCGGTTGCATTAAACTTGCATAGCAACTTCCCGCAGTGTTGTTGGGCGCATCCGCTACAAAAATACTTTTCAGGTAATTATTATAAAACTGTTTGTCGCTTACAGAACCAAGGTGGTCAAGGTCCCAGCCGATTTCAGAACCTGAAGTAAAAAACTCCCCGCCTTGTTGTAAATAAGCTGTAACAAAACTTTGTTCGGTTGTAGTGAAAGTTTTGTTGGCTGTGCTTTCTTCACCCAATATCCAATCAACAATCCGGTATTTTGACAGCTGTAATAAATTATCGGTTATGGCTTCGTTGGTACACGATTCTGTAAATTTCCCGTAATTAAAAATCGAAAAACCGTGTTGCCTTACAAAATCAAAAGTATTTCCGGTTATGATTCTGTCGAAACCATTTACCAGTAAAATACTGTCATTCTGTGAAGAAGGAACCGCGGCCAGTACTTCAGAAACCGTTGATGAAATATTATTTACCGAATCAAAAGCCGATATTTTTACAAAGCACAGTTGATTAGTTGTTAATCCGCCTATAACTAAATTATTTTTCGGAAGTTTTATTGCCGCACCGAATGAAGTTCCGTTACTGCTTTTATAAACATTGTAATGTGTAACTGCCGGATCGTTTTTTACAATAAGTTTTAATGAGCCTGAAGTATTTCTGATTAATGCAAATGACTGCGGAACATTCAGCGTTCCCAAATAATACGGATACCAGGGTTGAGCAATAACTCCCTCATCACTTAAAATCGGATTCAGAGTGGATGATTGTAATACAGCCTGAATAGTTGTGGGTGTATTTCCGTTTAACATACATGCATTTTGCACAAGGCGTATGCCGTGACTGTAATCCATGTATGTATCAGAATGAACATTTGTCATCGGTTGTATAGGAGTGCCGTTTGTTTGATGCCAGCCGTAAATAACTACGCGGTTTGCTATACTGTAAATAATGTTTGAAATGACCACGTCTTTTTTATCTCCGCCCGTCAATTCTCCCAAAGGATGCAACGATACAAATGTTTGCCGTAAACTATCCACCAACGAATCGTGGCGCATGAAATAAGGAACCGTTGACATTTGCGGGCCGGCAGGTAAAGGGTGCGGCGGTAAATGAACAGTACCAGTTTGCCAGATATCATTTACCATTTTGCGTGTCGGCAAGGTAGTTCCCGTTAAATTGCCAATACGTGTTGCCAGCATGGGGCTCATCGGGCATAAAAAATAATTTGTATCACAACCAATAGCTAAATAATCGGGAATAACGTAATAAGTTACACTTTGCGTTTGTGAACTGATAGTTGCAGTAGAAGTAACCGCAATCATCGTGCGATAAAAATCCGGAACGTTACCTGCCGCCACTTCGTTATAAATCATGGTTTCGCGATTGGTAAGGCTTAAGGTAGATGAGCTTATACTACTTGCAAACTGAAATCCGGTTGAAGCATTAGCTTGCCTTACCGGCAGGTTTAGTGTTTGAGAAAGCAAAATGCTTCCCGCAAAAAAAACCAAAACGCAAAAAAAATACTTTTTCATCCTGCCTGAAATCAAAACGCTAAGATAACCATATAATTTTTCTCTTCAACAGCATTTTGTTTAAAAGTCCGAAAACTCTTCCCCGCTTCTTTTGGGGCAAATTCTTATTATTGAAGCTTATTATGATGAAGTACAAAAAGGCTATTACGGTTATTATTCTTTCGATCCTGTTTTTGCTCTCGCTTTTTTCATGCGGAGGGGATAAAAACAAAAGTGAAACACGTACGGTTTTTCGGTATAACGAGCATGCCGGCATTACTTCTCTTGATCCTGCCGCCTCCCGTAATTTTGAACATAACTGGGTAATAAATCAATTGTACAACGGCCTTGTACAAATGAACGATGCACTCCAGATTCAACCCTGCCTCGCAAAAAGCTGGACGATTTCTGAAGACGGAAAAACGTACACATTCATTTTAAGGAGTGATGTTTTTTTTCACGAGAGCGAGGTTTTTGGTGAGAAAAAAACGCGCAAGGTAATTGCTTCAGATTTTGTTTACAGCTTTAACCGCCTCAATGATTCCAAAGTTTCGAGCGCAATGACTTTGATTGATAATGTTGACAAAGCAAAAGGATTTGAAGCTCCTGATGATTCTACTTTCGTCATCAATCTCAAAGAAAGTTTTTCTCCTTTTTTGGGAATTCTTACCATGAAATATTTTTCGGTCGTAGCAAAAGAAGCAGTCGAAAAATATGGCGAAGATTTTCGTAAACACCCTGTAGGTACAGGCCCGTTTGTTTTTAAGTTGTGGGAAGAAGGAACGCAATTGATATTGCTGAAAAACGAAAATTATTTTGAGAAAGACGGAGAAAATAAATTGCCTTACCTCGATGCCGTTTCTATTTCATTTATAAAAGATAAAGAAACCGGTTTCATGCAATTTATGAAAGGCGATATTGATATAATCTCGGGTCTGGATGCTTTTACGCCCAACGAAGTTTTAGATGATAAAGGAAGCTTAAAACCTTTTTACGCGGATAAGTTTACCTTGCAAACACAACCCTATTTAAAAACCGATTACCTGGGCTTTTTAATTGATGAGAAGGAAGAAGCGGTGAAGAATAATCCCATTTTAAAACGCGCTATTCGCCGTGCTATAAATTACGCCATCGACAGAGAAAAACTAATCAAACATTTTCGTAGTAATTTAGGAATTCCTGCTACTTCAGGTTTTATTCCTGGTGGTTTGCCTTCTTTCAATCCGCAGGTTGTAAAAGGGTACTCTTATAACCCCGATAAAGCACGTGATCTTTTATTGGAAGCCGGTTACCCTGAAGGAAAAGGTTTGCCCGAAATTACTTTGTACACAACTGAAACTTATTTAGAGATGTTTGAGTTTATCCAGGCACAACTGGCCGATGTTAATATAAAAGTTAAAATAGAAGTTGAAAAAGCGGAAATCCTGACACAGGCAGTAAAAGATAACAAGGTTCCTTTCTTTCGTAAATCATGGGTTGGCGATTATCCCGACGAGGAAAATTTTATGAGCCTTTTCTATTCAAAAAAATTCTCTCCTAATGGGTTTAATTATACGCATTACAACAACGCGGTGTTTGATAAAATGTATGAGCAGGCGCGCGTAACTTTAAATGATTCTGTCCGCAAATCTTTGTATCAAAAAATGGATCAGATGCTGATGGATGATGCGCCCATTGTTCCGCTTTATTATGATGAAGTGGTGCGCCTGGTAAGCAAAAAGGTTGAAGGATTAACCACCAACCCCATGAATTTGCTGAATCTTAAAAGAGTGAGGAAAAATTAATCAGTTCATTTTCGTCCCTCTTACCTCGTCTCTCGACCTTTCTATAATTTCTTCGCCTCCATGCTTATCTCCACGTTCGCGTCTTTCGGTAGCCTCGCAGCTTCAATGGTAGCCCTTGCCGGAAAATCTTTCGAAAAATAAGAGCTGTAAACCTCGTTAACCTGCACAAAACTATTCATATCTTTTAAAAAGATGGTTGTTTTAACCACGTTATCTAAAGTAAGCCCTGCTGTTTCAAGTAAGGACTTAAGGTATTCCATTATCAAACGGGTTTCGTCTTTAATACTTCCTTTAATAATTTTATTTGTAGCCGGATCCAATGCAATTTGTCCTGAAAGGTAAAGCGTATTATCAACCATAACCCCTTGGCTGTAAGGTCCTATCGGGGAGGGAACTTTGTCACTTTGAATAATTTTTTTCATCTGTTTCTTTGTTTGGTCTTGGTGGCAAAGGTATATTTTTTTGTTATGCCATTATAAATCAGTTTAAATCATTGGTTAACAGGGAGCTTTTCGAAGCAAAAAATAATTTTTATTTTTTCTTTGAGATAAGGAATTACTTGTTACTTTTGCACCCCGTTTTTAACGGAACGTTTTTTTAAGTAATTGAAACAATCAAAGAGCAGGTGGGGTTGTAACCCTTAATTCTGCCTCATGATTGCTGATATAATAAGTTCTTTGAAAGAAATGAATAGCCAAAAAGCAGGTAAAATGCGACCTGAGTTAAGAGTTATGGATGTAAGAGTTAAGAGTTGCGAGACGAATAACTTCGAATTCAGATTTGAGATTCAGAGAAAAATAGAACCAAACCTTGAGAGACATTTAAGTTTCTGAAAATGTAAAAAACAGAGACAAACTTTTTATACAATGGAGAGTTTGATCCTGGCTCAGGATGAACGCTAGCGGCAGGCCTAATACATGCAAGTCGAGGGGCAGCACGGGTAGCAATACTGGGTGGCGACCGGCGCACGGGTGCGTAACACGTATGTAATCTGCCCTTAACTGGGGGATAGCCCGGAGAAATCCGGATTAATACCCCATAGTCTAACCGAATGGCATCATTTGGTTAGTAAAGCTCCGGCGGTTAAGGATGAACATGCGACTGATTAGCCAGTTGGTGAGGTAACGGCTCACCAAAGCTACGATCAGTAGGGGTACTAAGAGGTTACACCCCCACACTGGTACTGAGACACGGACCAGACTCCTACGGGAGGCAGCAGTAAGGAATATTGGACAATGGGGGCAACCCTGATCCAGCCATGCCGCGTGAAGGAAGAAGGCGCTACGCGTTGTAAACTTCTTTTGTAGCAGAGAAAACCCACCTACGTGTAGGTGGTTGATAGTATGCTAAGAATAAGCATCGGCTAACTTCGTGCCAGCAGCCGCGGTAATACGAAGGATGCGAGCGTTATCCGGATTTATTGGGTTTAAAGGGTGCGTAGGCGGCTTTATAAGTCAGTGGTGAAATCCTATCGCTTAACGATAGACGTGCCATTGATACTGTAGAGCTTGAGTACAGATGCCGTTGGCGGAATGTGTCATGTAGCGGTGAAATGCATAGATATGACACAGAACACCGATTGCGAAGGCAGCTGACGAAACTGTAACTGACGCTGATGCACGAAAGCGTGGGGATCAAACAGGATTAGATACCCTGGTAGTCCACGCCCTAAACTATGATTACTCGTTGTGTGCGATATACCGTACGTAACTAAGCGAAAGCGTTAAGTAATCCACCTGGGGAGTACGCCCGCAAGGGTGAAACTCAAAGGAATTGACGGGGGCCCGCACAAGCGGAGGAGCATGTGGTTTAATTCGATGGTACGCGAGGAACCTTACCCGGGCTTGAAAGTTAGTGACCGGCCCTGAAAGGGGCTTTTCAGCAATGACACGAAACTAGGTGCTGCATGGCTGTCGTCAGCTCGTGCCGTGAGGTGTTGGGTTAAGTCCCGCAACGAGCGCAACCCCTACTTCCAGTTGCCAACACGTAAAGGTGGGGACTCTGGAGGAACTGCCCGCGCAAGCGGTGAGGAAGGTGGGGACGACGTCAAGTCATCACGGCCCTTACGTCCGGGGCTACACACGTGCTACAATGGCCACTACAGAGGGCAGCTACACAGCAATGTGATGCTAATCCATCAAAAGTGGTCTCAGTTCGGATTGGGGTCTGCAACTCGACCCCATGAAGCTGGATTCGCTAGTAATCGCGCATCAGCAATGGCGCGGTGAATACGTTCCCGGGCCTTGTACACACCGCCCGTCAAGCCATGAAAGCTGGGAGTATCTAAAGTAGGTTGCCGTAAGGCGCCTCCTAGGGTAAAACCGGTGATTGGGGCTAAGTCGTAACAAGGTAGCCGTACCGGAAGGTGCGGCTGGAACACCTCCTTTCTGGAGAGGTTTGGTTTATTTTAAGTGTACTTTAATTATGAATTCTTCATTCTTAATTCTTCATTTAAAAAAAGCATTTTATTTGCTTTGGTTATTCAATTTCTGTTAAGTTAAAAGTTTTTAGTTTAAGGTTGGCAACAGCCTATACTTTAAACTTTATACTTAAGCTTAAAAAAATTATCCCAAAACGAGCCGGGTGGGGCTTTAAAACCACTGAGGCGGAAAAAGATTGACAATTTGGAGATTGACGATTGACGAATTAAAAAAATCGTAAATCAACAAATCGAAAATCGTAAATCAAATAGTCCCGTAGCTCAGTTGGTTAGAGCACTACACTGATAATGTAGGGGTCAGCAGTTCAAATCTGCTCGGGACTACACAATTATAGAGTTGGATAGTTTGAGAATTATTGATTGAATACAATCTATAACTCGCTAACTGATTAATTCAATAATTCGGACTTGGGGGATTAGCTCAGTTGGCCAGAGCATCACGCTTGTGGCGTGAGGGTCAGCGGGGCCGGGGATCTGGAATAGTTTTAGTTAATAGAGCAAAGCCGGAAAAAAAGCCGGGGGATTAGCTCAGCTGGCTAGAGCACCTGCCTTGCACGCAGGGGGTCATCGGTTCGAATCCGTTATCCTCCACAAAAACCGAAGGTGGTTTTTAAAATGAAATAGTGAACTAAAAGGAAAAAGCCGAAGGGGCATGAGGTTTGAAAAAACTTCCGCGGTTCAATTCCGTATTTATCCACGATTTTAATTCTGTATTCAGCAAGCTGAATGCAGAATTAAAAGAAGTTCTTTGACATATTGAGAAAGACACAAGAAAAAGACAACAGATAAACTCGCGAATTTGCTCTTCACTCATTTGAGCGAAAAGTAGCGAGTATAAATAAGTTGCGCCGTAATTAGCGCAACTAAAAAGAAAGTAATTAAGGGCGTATGGAGGATGCCTTGGATCTTGGAGACGACGAAGGACGTGATAAGCTGCGATAAGCCCGGGGGAGTGGCAAATACACATTATATCCCGGGATTTCCGAATGGGGCAACCCACTAAGCTGAAGGCTTAGTACCTCGCAAGAGGAGTAAACCCGCTGAACTGAAACATCTAAGTAGGCGGAGGAGAAGAAAACAAAAGTGATTGCGCAAGTAGTGGCGAGCGAACGCGTAAGAGCCCAAACCAAACCGGTTACGGCCGGTTTGGGGTTGTAGGACTACAATGTGGACTTAATTTTTATAATAGAACAGGTTTGGAAAGGCCGACCAAAGAGGGTGATAGTCCCGTATATGAAATGAAAGTTATACCTAGTAGTATCCTGAGTACTGCGGGGTCGGAGACGCCCTGTAGGAAATTGCCGGCACCATCCGGTAAGGCTAAATACTCCCAAGATACCGATAGCGTACTAGTACTGTGAAGGAAAGGTGAAAAGAACCGCGAACAGCGGAGTGAAATAGAACCTGAAACCGTACGCCTACAAGCGGTCGGAGCAGCTGCGTGCTGTGACGGCGTGCCTTTTGCATAATGAGCCTACGAGTTACTCTTCACTGGCAAGGTTAAGGATTTAAGGTCCGTTAGCCGTAGCGAAAGCGAGTCTTAACAGGGCGTTTAAGTCAGTGGAGGTAGACGCGAAACCTTGTGATCTACCCATGGCCAGGATGAAGTGATGGTAACACATCATGGAGGTCCGAACTGGTAAGCGTTGAAAAGCTTTCGGATGAGCTGTGGGTAGGGGTGAAAGGCTAATCAAACTGGGAAATAGCTCGTACTCCCCGAAATGCCTTTAGGGGCAGCGTAGAAATAAAGTCTTATGGAGGTAGAGCTACTGATTGGATGCGGGGGAAGCGATTCCTACTAATTCCAGACAAACTCCGAATGCCATAAGATATGTTCTGCAGTGAGCCCGCGGGTGCTAAGGCCCGTGGACGAGAGAGGGAGAACTCAGACCATCAGCTAAGGTCCCCAAATATGTGTTAAGTTGATAAAACGAAGTTCGGTCGCATTGACAGCCAGGATGTTTGCTTGGAAGCAGCCATTCATTTAAAGAGTGCGTAACAGCTCACTGGTCGAGCGACTGAGCGTGAAAGATACTCGGGCATCAAACACATTACCGAAGCTATGGATTCTATAATTTATTATAGACTGGTAGGGGAGCATTCTAAGTGCGTTGAAGAAGGAGCGATAAGCCCTATTGGAGCGCTTAGAAAAGCAAATGTAGGCATAAGTAACGATAAAACAGGCGAGAAACCTGTTCGCCGATAGACTAAGGTTTCCTGAACAACGTTAATCGGTTCAGGGTTAGTCGGGGCCTAAGATGAAGCCGAAGGGCGTAGTCGATGGATAACAGGTTAATATTCCTGTACCCGCATCATTGCGATGGAGGGACGGAGAAGTGAAAGCGCGGCGATCTGACGGAATAGATCGTTGAAGGCCGTAGGTATATTTTGTACTGGTAAATCCGTACGAGATGCTGAAAGCTGATAGTATACCGAGTCGTAAGACAAAGTAATAAGCGCCTAATCATGCTTCCGAGAAAAACTTCTAAGCTTCAGATGAATGCGGCCCGTACCGCAAACCGACACAGGTAGTCAAGTAGAATATACTAAGGCGCTCGAGTGATCCGTGGCTAAGGAACTAGGCAAATTAACCCCGTAACTTCGGGAAAAGGGGTACCACGCCTATGGCGTGGTCGCAGAGAAATGGCGGTGGCGACTGTTTAACAAAAACACAGGGCTTTGCGAAAACGAAAGTTGAAGTATAAGGCCTGACACCTGCCCGGTGCTGGAAGGTTAAAAGGAGAGGTTAGCAGCAATGCGAAGCTTTGAATTGAAGCCCCAGTAAACGGCGGCCGTAACTATAACGGTCCTAAGGTAGCGAAATTCCTTGTCGGGTAAGTTCCGACCTGCACGAATGGTGTAACGATCTCCGCTCTGTCTCAGCCACGAGCTCGGTGAAATTGTGGTATCAGTGAAGACGCTGATTACCCGCAACGGGACGGAAAGACCCCATGCACCTTTACTATAGCTTAGCATTGACGTTGGGTAAATTATGTGTAGCATAGGTGGGAGGCTATGAAGGGGCGGCGCTAGCCGTTCTGGAGCCACAATGTGAAATACCACCCTTAATTTATTCGACGTCTAACTCCGCGAGGAGAACATTGCTTGGTGGGTAGTTTGACTGGGGTGGTCGCCTCCGAAAGTGTATCGGAGGCTTTCAAAGGTTCCCTCAGTACGCTTGGTAACCGTACGTAGAGTGCAATAATATAAGGGAGCTTGACTGTGAGGCCGACAAGCCAAGCAGGTACGAAAGTAGGATATAGTGATCCGGTGGTTCCGTATGGAAGGGCCATCGCTCATAGGATAAAAGGTACGCTGGGGATAACAGGCTGATCCTTCCCAAGAGCTCATATCGACGGGGGGGTTTGGCACCTCGATGTCGGCTCGTCACATCCTGGGGCTGGAGAAGGTCCCAAGGGTTCGGCTGTTCGCCGATTAAAGTGGCACGCGAGCTGGGTTCAGAACGTCGTGAGACAGTTCGGTCCCTATCTGTTGTGGGCGTTAGAAAATTGAGGGGCGCTGACTCTAGTACGAGAGGACCGAGTCGGACGTACCGCTAGTGTACCAGTTGTTTCGCCAGAAGCACCGCTGGGTAGCTATGTACGGATGAGATAAGCGCTGAAAGCATCTAAGTGCGAAACTCACCTCAAGATAAGTTTTCTTTATAAGAGCCGTTGAAGACTACAACGTTGATAGGTTACAGGTGTAAAGGCAGTAATGTCAAAGCCAAGTAATACTAATTGCTCGTAAGCTTTCAAGAACAATCTTCTTTCTTGTGTCTTTTTTCAATTTGTCGTTTATTGATACGAATTACGAATCTTTTACGAATAGGTATGAATAATACAATTCTAAAATCGAAATTCGGTATATCATAGATATTCGATGATACAGGGATTGTATTTACAATCGTAAATCCCCAAATCCTGAATCGTCAATCCCTTTATGGTGTCTATTTCGCCGGGGTTCACCTCTTCCCATTCCGAACAGAGTAGTTAAGCCCGGCTGAGCTGATGGTAGTTGGCCTAAAGCCCGCAAGAGTAAGTCGATGCCAATTTTAAAAATCCCCTCACAAAATGAGGGGATTTTTTTTGAACAAATACCGTATTTTTTCTTGCAATTTTTATAAATTAAAGAATAAACTTTTGCAAAAAATACAAAACTCAAAAGGTGATTGGTGAAAAATGCAATTAAAATAATTGCAACTATACTTTCCGAAATTTTTTTGCAACTATTGCCGCGCGCAAAAATCTTAACGCGTATATCCATTTTATTTTCCTTCTTTCTGCAAATACTTTAGCAGAAAAAAACTATGAAAAAACATGTACCAAACAAAAATTTAATTAACCGGAAACGTTATAAAAACCTATTTTCCGGATTGCTTATTTGCGGAACACTTTTATTAAATTCCGGATGCGATAAAACGGACAAGACAGGTGTTTCTCATCTTTATACGCCGCAACTAAATGCACAGGAACATTCGCTTGTTGGAAAGTGGTATTTAAAAAAATCAGAAGCCTATGAAGTGTTCGGAGTGGATAGTACAGGGCAATACATTTGTAATTTAATCGGCAGTTCAGCCAGTGCTTCGGTTTGTAAAATTGAGTTTAAGGCTGAGTATAAATTTCCTCCGTTCGGGCCCGATTTTACAGGTGCGGGAGATATCGGTGGTTGTGATTCAACAAAAACATTTATATGGAAATTAAAACAAGCCAATAAACTGGAAACAGGTTTCGGAAATTTTTACGATATAATTTACCTGACAAAAGATTCAACCGCTTTTTCGAAGATATACATAAAAGATATTTTGACATTAAAATCTGTATTTTATTATAAACGGAATTGATTTTGAAACAAATTTGTATTTGCGTTAAGGATTGCAGCGGAAAACCCGGAGCGCCGCCTTTGCACAATTTAATTTACATGACTTTGGCAAAGGCGGGGCGAGGATTTGTAGCGAAAAGCCTGACCCCGCGAAATTGATTTAGTAATGAAATTTATTAATGCGGGGAAACGCCCCCTCTGTCCTGCGCACACTTCCTCAGTGGATAAATGCGAAGTTATAGCAATGCCCACAAAGCGCTGTTAATAGCTTATAAATCAGGGCAAAAAAACACCCTCTAAATTCGTATCTTCGTTCCTTTATTTAGGCTATGAATATTATCATTCCAATGGCGGGTATGGGTAAGCGAATGCGCCCGCACACACTAACGATACCGAAACCTTTAATATCGGTTGGCGGCAAACCCATTGTGCAACGTTTGGTGGAAGACATTACCAAAGTTTGCGGAGAAAAAGTAAACGAAATTGCTTTTGTCATCGGGCCAACATTCGGCAAAGAAGTAGAAAAAAATCTTTTAAATATTGCATCGCAGGAAGGTGCCAAAGGCAGCATACATTACCAGGAACAAGCATTGGGAACTGCACACGCGATTATGTGTGCAGAAAGCGTTATCACCGGAAAAACGGTTGTGGCCTTTGCCGATACGTTATTTAAAGCCGATTTTGTGATGGATACCAAAAACGACGGAGTTATTTGGGTGCAACGCATTGACGACCCCAAACAATTCGGTGTGGTGAAACTGGATAAAGACGGAGTGATTACCGATTTTGTGGAAAAACCCCAAGAATTCATCTCTGATTTAGCCATTATTGGTATTTACTATTTTAAGGACGGAGACTATCTGAAAAAAGAATTAAAATATTTATTGGATAATAACATTCGCGATAAAGGAGAATTTCAGCTTACCAATGCTTTGGAAAATATGAAAGCTAAAGGCACGAAATTTACTCCCGGTAAAGTAACTGAGTGGCTGGATTGCGGAAATAAAGATGCAACGGTGTATACTAACCAACGTGTGTTGGAGTTTGATAAAGGAAAAAAAGGAATGCAAGCTTCATCTGCCAAAACAGAAAATTCCAGAATTATTGAACCTTGTTTTATTGGCGAAAACGTTATGATTACCAATTCAACCGTTGGCCCGCATGTCTCTTTAGGAGCAGGCACAAAAATTGAGAAATCTACGATAAAGAATTCCATCATACAACAAAATGCAAAAATTGTTTCTTCTGAAATTTCAAACTCAATGATCGGAAGTTATGCCGAATTATGCGATGCCAAAGGCGATTTTAGTTTGGGGGATTATTCGGTCATTAAAAAAATTTAATGCAAACACATGCGTGTATAAAAAATATTTTTTCTATCGCTTTAACGGCTTTAGTTATTTTTTCCGCATGCGTATCTAAAAAAAATAATTCTTCGGTAAAGGAAAAACCTGATGTAAACGCAGTTGCGGCTGTGCGCAAAGGAGAATTACCTCCGGAAATGAAACTTAAAAGTTATTTTATTGACGGCTGCCGCGAAAAAATAAAAGGCAACATAGAGATTGCCGAAAACCTTTTTAAAGAATGCCTGAAGATAGAGCCGGGTAACGCCGCAGTAAATTATGAACTTGCAAATATTTATCGTTTTACAGGTTTGTACGGACAAGCTTTGCAATGCGCCAAGATAGCTGCTCTCTCAAACGTAAAAAACGAATGGTATAACTTACTTTACATAGAATGCCTGCATAACAAGCGTATGTATGCCGAAGCTATTTCACGGTATGAAGTAATGATTGATGCCAGTCCTTACCGGAGTGATTTTTACCAGGGCCTCGCTTCTGAATGCACTTATGCCGGAAAACCCAACAAAGCCATACAGGCGTACAATCGTATGGAAGAAAAACTGGGTTCTAATCCCGAAATTTCATTGCGCAAGATTAATTTGTACAAGCAATTAAAAAAATGGGGAGACGCCGAAGCGGAATTAAAAAAATTAATTGTACAAGACCCGAAGGAAGCACGATACTATACTTTTTTGGCAGAATTATACCAGGATATGGGCCAGCCGCAGAAAGCGATGGAAACATATACTGAGATTCTAAAAACAGAACCGAACAATCCTTACGTTCATTTGGCGCTTGCGGACTATTACAGGCAGCAAAAAACGGATGACGAGTTTTTCAGCGAAATAAAAACTGCTTTTAAAAGCCCCGAACTGGATATCGACAACAAAATAAAAATTCTTGTTTCTTATTATACGATTACAGAGCAAAAAAATAAATATTTAAATCAGGCTTATGAATTGTGTAAGTTGCTGGTTGATTCAAATCCTGATGAGCCGAAAGCGCACAGTGTGTATGCGGATTTTTTATACCGCGATAAAAAAATACGCGAGGCGAGCGTAGAATTATTAAAGGTTTTGAATTTTGACAAGAGTAAATTTGCTGTCTGGAACCAATTATTGATTTGCGAATCGGATTTAAATGAGAATGATAGTTTGGCAAAGCACAGTGCGGAGGCAATGGATTTGTTTCCCAACCAACCCGTAACTTATTTTTTAAACGGCGTTGCTTACATGCGCTTAAAGCAATATAAAAAGGCGGTTGTACCTTTTTCGGAGGGCAAACAATTTGTTTACGAAAACCAGATGCTTCAGGTACAGTTTTGTTCTAACCTGGCGGAAGTATATAATAATTTAAAAGAGTACGAAAAATCGGATAAGGAATTTGAAGAAGCCATAACGGCCGACCCGAACAACGGCTTTATTTTAAATAATTACGCATATTATCTTTCATTGCGAAAGCAGAAACTGGATGTGGCCGAAAAATATTCTAAGCGCGCGCTGGAAACAAATCCGAATAATGTTTCCTACCTTGATACTTACGGATGGATTTTGTTTCAACAAGGGAAATACGAGGAAGCAAAAACATATTTTGAAAAGGCTTTAGACAAAGGCGGCTTTAACCGCCCGGCTATTAACGAGCATTACGGCGATGTCCTTTATAAGCTGAATCAAAAGGATAAAGCGATGGAATACTGGAAAAAATCGAAAGAGCAGGGAAATAACTCGGAGTTGCTGAACAAAAAAATTGCTGAAAATAAATATTTGGAATAATGAGCCGGTTGATTTTAAAAATATTTTTTTTAATGCTTTTGCCGGCAGTTATACTTTCTTGTAAACATAAAAAAGAAATCGTAAAACAAAACCCACCGATAACCGTTGTAGATTCTACCAACGAGAAATGCCGTATGGATTTTAAAAACGGCCGCGCCTTAAGCAAGCGTATGTATGAAAACGAGTTGGATTATATTTATGCTTCGGCAAAATTTAATTGCGAATTAACAATAGATGGTGAAGAACATTCGTTTAACGTATCGGTGCGTACCCGTAAAGATAGTGTAATTTGGATGTCGATATCAAAATTAGGCATTGACGTGGCTCGCGTACTGATAACAAAAGACACCGTTAAGTTTACCATGGGCCTTACCGAGAAAAAATATTTTATAGGCGATTTTTCGTATATAAACGAAGTTTTGCATGCCGATTTGGATTTTGACATGTTGCAAGGGCTTTTATTCGGGAATAGTGCTGAATTTTATGATGAAGATGAAAAACTGAAACCGGGCCGCGACAAAAGCAATTGCCAGTATTTTTTAAGTACTACCCGTAAACGCCATGTGAAACGCATTATAAACGGAGAGGAACAGCCAAAAGAATCGTTTCAGACAATATGGCTCGATCCTCAGACGTTTAAGATTGTGATGATGGAGTTTGATGATGTTGAAACCAAACGAAAGTTTAACGCCTGTTACGATGAGTTTAAACCGGTGGATAAATACCTGGCACCTTTTAAATTGTTGTATAACATTACTGCCGAAAAAAATATTAGGGCAGAAATAAAATACGCACGCATCGGCATTAATGAACCGCAGAAATTCCCATTTAACATACCCCCCAGCTATGAGCGCATTGAGTTTAAAAAATAAACTCCTTCCCCTGCTGAAGCAAACTTTTTTTATAGTGCTGTTTTTGTTATGCGTGCCTGTAGCTTTTGCGCAAAAGCATAGTAAGAATGACCTTGAAAACAAAAAGAAAAAACTGAAGGAAGAAATTAATACCATTAACGAGTTATTGCATGATACCAAGAACAGCAAAAAACTTTCGATGAACCAGGTGGCTATTCTTAATAAAAAAATAAATGTACGTGAGGAACTTATCGCTACCATCAGTTATGAGATTAAACTTATTAATAAAGAGGTTGCCGAAAATCAAACGAGTATAAATAATCTTAAAACAACGTTAGAAAAATTAAAAAAGGATTACGCAGCTATGATTTATTTTGATTATCGGAATAAGGATGAGTACAGCAGGCTGATGTTTTTATTTGCTGCGGATAATTTTAACCAGGCATATCAGCGTTATAAATATTCGCAACAAATTGCGGAGTATCGCCGTAAAAAGGCAGCTTCTATTATGGAAACGCAAACTTCCATTAATGTAAAAATAAACGAACTGAATAAACGAAAAGAAGATAAAAGGCAATTGCTTACTTCTGAAGAACAGGAAAAAACGGATCTGGCCAAAGAAAAAACCGAACAGGAAGGAAACCTTGCGCAATTGCAGGAAAAAGAAAAAGAACTTAAAACAGATTTGGATAAAAAGAAAGAGGAAATTGAAAAACTGAACGCGGCAATTAAAAAATTAATCCAGGAAGAATTAAAGCGCCAGCAGGAAGAAGAAAAGAAAAAAATACTTGCGATTAAAAACCGTAAAGAGGAAAGGGCGAAGAAACAAAAAGAAAGAAAAGAAAAATTGACGAAAAGGGAAATTGCCGAAAATAAAGCTATCGACGAGGCTGACATGAAAGAAACTCTGGAAGCGGAACAGATGTCGGAAGATTTTGCTTCTAACAAGGGAAAACTCCCGTGGCCTGTTGCAAAAGGTGTCGTTACTATCGGCTTTGGGGAACAAGAGCATCCAACCATTAAAGGTTTTATGATAAATAATAACGGAGTTGAAATAGCCACAGCCAAAGGTTCATCGGCGCGCGCCGTTTTTGAAGGCGTTGTTACCGGAGTGACTTCTATACCCGGGCAGGGAAAAATTGTTTTAATTCGTCATGGCGAGTACGTAAGCGTTTATTCGAATATGGAAGAAGTTTCTGTTAAAGTAGGAGATAAAGTGGCGCTTAAACAAAGTATTGGCACCGTGGCCTATGATAGCGAGGATAGCAGGAGTAGTATCATGTTTCAGATTTGGAAAGGGCAAAAAATATTAAACCCTGAAGAGTGGCTTTATAAATAAAAAAATATGACACAGTTTATAGAAGAAAATATTATCAAACTGGCGGTATCTCTGCTGGCAGGAACCATTATCGGCGCAGAGCGCGAATACAGAAGCAAAAACGCGGGCTTTCGCACAATCATTCTTATAACGTTGGGAAGTACTTTATTTACCATTATCTCCTATGTAATGGCCGGCAATTACGATCCGGCGCGTATAGCGGCAAACATTATTACAGGCATCGGTTTTTTAGGTGCGGGAGCAATTTTTAAGGAAGGGCTTACTGTTAAAGGCTTGACTACCGCAGCGGTAATATGGGTTTCGGCAGCTATTGGTATGGCAATCGGTATCGGGCAATACGAGTTTGC
>Ga0210400_10001183_pt1 | contig 26332 bp, 17 predicted proteins | sample IncBWH26MmetaG_FD_155456 | JGI IMG/M metagenome (GOLD analysis project Ga0210400, IMG submission 155456) | Forest soil microbial communities from Barre Woods Harvard Forest LTER site, Petersham, Massachusetts, United States - Inc-BW-H-26-M | ecosystem: Environmental > Terrestrial > Soil >... | reverse complement strand
GGGATTTTTCTCGTGGCACCATGCTTACTCCGGCAGTTAGTACACGAAATTGGGAAGGGGCCAAAGCTACTGGCCCTCCCCACTCTTGGTTGCAGCTTTCAGATCCTCACAAAATGGTTTGGTGTCTTTGGTGCGGTGAATTCGTCGATTTACTACGTCGTCCCATGTGATGTAGGGATAGAGATGGTGAGCTTTGGCCTGATCTTCGAAGAGAGTTTTTAGTTCAGCCAGTTTCTCTGGGTATTTTTTGGCTAAGTCAATTCGCTCTGTATAGTCTTCATTCAGGTTGTAGAGCTCCCAGGAATTTTCATCGAAAACCTGTTTGCTTTCGGCGTTTCCAGTGACAAAGCTGTTCGGGTACGCCAATTCAGCTTTCCACCCGTCGTGATAAATCGATCTCGAACCATAGATGTAGTAATACTGCAGCGTGTGACGGGAAGGTGCTTTAGCATCGTCAATCGAATAAGCTAATGAAGTTCCCTCGATGGCTTGCTGCTGGATCCCCCTGATCTGCTCGGGGGCCTTGATGCCCACGAGATCGAGTGTCGTCGGAAGAATGTCGATTACGTGGCTGTACTGGTTGCGAATTCCTCCTTTGTCCTTAATGCCTTTCGGGTAGAAGATGATGAGGGGATTGCGAGTGCCGCCTTCGCTGTTCGCGTCTTCCTTCCAGTATTTGAAAGGAGTGTTGGCGGCCTGTGCCCAGCCGAGCGGATAATTCCCCTCTTTGGCGGCAGGCGTACCAATCTCCCCAATCTTGCCCAAGTTATAAGAAATAAGTTCTGCGTCCGTTAACTTTTTGGCACAAAAAGAGCGGTCAACATCCCCACTCAAAGTGCCTTCTTTGCTCGCGCCATTGTCCCCGATCATGACGAACACAAGCGTGTTATCCAACTGGTTGATTTCTTTGAGGTGATTGATCAAGCGACCGACTTCAAAATCCGTGTATGTCAGATAGCCCGCATATACTTCCATGAATCGCGCGTAAAGTTTCTTCTCGTCCTCTGTTAATTGATCCCAGGCCTTGATGTCCGGGTTGCGAGCAGGAAGTTTCGCATCGGCAGGAATGATGCCAAGCTTTTTCTGACGCTCAAAAACTTCCTGACGGTAAGCGTCCCAGCCTTTGTCAAATTTGCCCTTGTATTGATCGCTCCAGTATCTGTCGACCTGGTGTGGAGCATGAGTGGCGCCGGGTGCGTAGTAGAGGAAGAAGGGCCTGTCCGGAGCTGCCTTTTTCTGGCGATCGATATAACTGATAGCTTTATCGGTGATCTGATCGCTGAGGTGGCGGCCATCGGGACGAACGTGGGCCTGGTCTTCCACCAGGTCTGGCTTATATTGATCGGTTTGCGAACCAAGAAATCCTAAGAAATGGTCAAAGCCTTTTCCCGTTGGCCAACGATCAAATGGGCCTGCATCGGTCGCATCTTCGTCAGGGGTTACACCGTACTTGCCAACCGCGAATGTGTTGTAGCCATTGTCGCGAAGAATTTCTGCAATGGTCCCGGCCGTGGAAGGAATCTTGCCGTCCCAGCCAGGGAATCCCGCGGACAGAACAGTATGTGAAAACCCAGAAACGTGCACGGATGCGCTGTTACGGCCAGTCAGCAACGCTGAGCGTGTCGGGGCGCAGATCGCGGTGGTATGGAAGTTCGTATACCGCAAACCGTTGGCGGCTAAATTGTCGAATGTGGGAGTCTGAATGAGCCCACCGAATGTGCCCGCAGCGCCAAAGCCCACATCATCCAAGAGGATCCACACTACGTTTGGGGCGTCGGCAGGCGCTTTCACAGGTTCCGGCCACCATTCTTTTGACTCGGAGAGGGTTCTGCCAACAACTCCTTGATACGGCTGTGCCTCTTGAGCATGGAGTGCGACTTCCGCACTCGATGCAAATATTAACGTCAATGTCAGCACTCTCAATACGCTGTTCTTTTTCATGCAGCTCCTATTGGTCTGAGTCTTTCAGTCGCGCGTAGGCCAACACGAAGCCTGCACGCTCGATGTGCTAAAAGGTGAACTTCGCCGCCAACTGAATCTCTCGCGAGATCCGTTGAAATGTTGTTGGGGACCCTGCCGAAGAGATGGTCCCGTAAGCCGCACCAGTAGCGATATTCGGAACAAGAGTCGTGCTGGTTGCGGCAGGACCCGGCGCGACGGCGGACGGATTGTTGAACTGCGGCGTATTGAAGAGATTGAAAAACTCGCCCCGGATTTGCAGGACCTTCGATTCGGCTACTTGGAAGTTCTTGAAGACCGAGAAATCGATGTTCTTCGTCCCTGGACCCTGAAGAATATTGCGTCCGGAATTTCCCCATTGCCCATTCGCTAGCGGCCCCGTCAGGGGAACGCTCACAAAGGCAGAGGTATTGAACCACTCGTGAATGGTGCGCTTGTTAGTCGGCAACGAACCGTTGCCGTCACCGGGGACGAGTTCTGCTCGGGGCGTAAGGCCATCGCCCACTCCGTTCGCCGAAATCACGGAAAACGGCAACCCATCGAAGTACTGCAGAATGGCATTCACCTGCCATCCTTCGACGGCCGGCTTCAGCTTGCCCGAGGTCTGGAACGGCAACTGGTAAGTAGCGCTGGCCACAAGGCGGTTCGGAATATTGAGGTCTGAATTTCCGTAATCCGCCCGGAGATTGTACGGATTCATCGCGTCACCCGTGGCATTGTTGGTGCCCGGGCTATTCGTGTTTTCATCGAGAGCGTGGCTATACGTGTAAGAGGCCAGGAAGCTCAAATTGCGCGCGCGTCGCTCAGCCGTTATCTGCAGTCCGTTATAGCTGGAGATCTGGTTAGTCTGGAGCTGGTAGATTTGTGCGAAGAACGGGTAAGGCCGCCCAACGGTAACGCTCGTGGTACCAGGCGAACCGGCGTTGATATCCACCAGATCATCCAAATGGACTCCTCGCGTGCCGACATAAGCAACGCTGAGCGTGGTCGAAGGCAGGAGTTCGCGCTGGACGGTCAGATGCCACTGTTCGCTGTAGGGCGTCTTAGCATGAGGATCGGTGGCGAAAACAGGCAGGCCTGCGGGCAACGCGCTGGCAGAAGTGGCGGGAGTATGAACAAACCCGTTGGAGGCAAAGTTGAACGGACTGCCGTTCGGCGCGGCCGCCCCATAGATGGACGAGTTGTTAAACACCCAGTAGTCCACCGCCGGAGCGTTGATCGACATACCATCCGAATTCGTGACGTTGGGCGCGGAGTAGTACATGCCGTAACCTGCATGGACGACAGTCTTCGGAGTCAGCTTAAGAGCAAATCCCGCGCGCGGCATGAAGTTCAGATTGTTACCGCTCAGACCGCTGCGTGGAACTCCATTAGTCCCCACCTGAAAGAGCTGTGTCGTCGATAGGGTGGGAACGAAGTCGTACATGCGGTTGCCCACTTCCGTCCACGGCCAGCCTAGGAAGTTTTCATAGCGTATGCCAAGGTTTAACGTCAGCCTGCTCGTGACCTTGTAGTTGTCCTGCACATAAAAAGAGAGGTCGGTCTGCCGGAAGCCGCGGGTGCCTTGCTGGAACTCATACAGTCCGGTCTTCGGCGCTCCGAAGAGCAGATCGGTCCATGCCAGTCCGCTGTACACTGTGCCGAACGAAAATAGGCCGTGCTCATCTGCGGTCTGGAACATGTTGTATTGGAGACGAACGACTTCTACACCTAAGTCGAGTGAGTGCTTGCCCCGAACCAGGTTGACATTGTCATCCCACTGATAATTATTGGTTCCGATCTGCGTGGGGCTGTTCCCAGCATCACCGATCGACGTGTCGCCAGCGAAAGTCATTACGGGCAGTCCATCGGAGCTCGGACTTCCGGCCACCTCGACGCCTGGAACACCGAGTTGCGTCGGAAGATTCAGACCCGCATCCCAGTTCTGTGCGAAAACAAAAAATCGGGACCAGCCGAAGCGCGCCGAGTTGATTGTGGTCGGCGTAAAGATATGCGTCTCGCTGATAACGGCCTGATGAGCGGGGTCCTGCGCGGGTCCGCTGATAACAGCTCCCACCAAGGGCACCGGCAAGATACCTGGCTGACCAATGCTGTCGCGGGATTGGCTGTATCGAATGAACGCGCTGTCGGAGTCCGAGAATTGATGATCGACCTTCACGTCAAAGGCATCTTCGGTGACCGACCGCTCTGGATTGAACAGGAAATTGTTGGCTGTGGTTGCGCCCGGTACGTTAGGCGATGCGTACTTCTGATACAGTTTCAAAATGTTCGCGCCGGTCGTATTCACATCGCTCAGCGGGATGAAGTTGTTGGCGTACGGAATCCCGGTCGTAGGATTCTTTATCGGTGTCGAGTAGGCAGAGAAGCCGTAACCGGTTGGGGTCAAGGTGAAATCCGGTACGGTGTCAACGTAGGTCAAACCCTGTCGCGTGCGCTGCCCGGAGTAGTCCGCGAAGAAGAAAGTCTTCGGGTTATCTCTTGTGAATAGCGGCCCGCCAAAGGTGCCGCCAAACTCATTCATCTTGAAACCGGGTTTGGCAGCGGTATCGAAATAGTTCTTGGCGTCGAGAGCGGAGTTGCGGAAAAATTCGAAGACCTCTCCGTGATAACGGTTGGTGCCGGACTTGTAGATCAGGTTGATGGTGCCAGCGTTTCCGCGCCCGAAGCGCGCATCCGCATCCGTAGTCTCTTCAGAGAATTCCTGTACAGCGTCGATGGGTGGGAAGATGACAACGCCCAGCCCGTTGTGATTTTCGTTGTCCCCGATGCCATCTAGAAGCAGGCGGTTCTCCTGATAGCGAAGGCCGTTGAAGGCATAGGACGAAGGCCCGCGTTGTTGAGCATAAGGAATGCTTGCGATCTGGGTTTGCGCCGGCACCACGCCAGCACCCAATCCGACTAACTCGGCAAAGTTGCGGCCGTTCAAAGGAAGATCCTTGACCGCTTCTTCGGTACGAAGATTGGAGACGGTCGAAGTTTCGCTCTCCAGGAGTTCGTTGGTAGCCTCGACTGTCACGCTCTGGGTGCCAGCATTGCCCACCACTAGCGCCGCATCGGCAGCGGCTCTCTGGCCGACTTCCAGCCTTACGTGCTCCTGGACTTTGCCAAAACCCGAGGACGTAAACTCGACGATGTAGTCACCTGGGACCAGGGGTGGGGAGACATAAAGCCCTTCGGAATCCGTCACGGCGCTGTTCGTTATTCCGGTCGCGGAGTTTCGTATGCTGACTTGGGCCTTCGCGATGACCGCTCCCGAGGTGTCGCGCACTACGCCAGTGATCGTGCCAGTTTCGACGATCTGCGCCCAAAGTCCTGGGACCATAGCTACAGCGAGTAACCCAGCCAATAGCGGGTTCCTTCTTTGCTCCCTGTGCAGGACAGTCCGGAAGCGTCGCTTCCCGTCGCATTTTTCGGTGCCAATCTCTGCGCGTCCGGAATAGGCCAAGCGTGTGTGAGATATGGCGGCAGACATCAGAACCGATCCCGCCGAAAACAATGACCGCCCCAAGTTCGTCATATTCTTCCTTTTTTCAGATTTGACAACACAAGTAAGTCTATTGATTTACTAGTAATACACTTTAGAACTCTCCTCAGCTCGCGCCGGACGGGGACAAAGCAGCCCATCCGTGTCCGGACCGGAGACTACGGATAAAACCGCGATGGTTCAGCCAAAAAACTGGTTCAGCTACAACAGTGCAACGTAGTGTCGGGGGTGGGCATGGCTAGCTTGTGGCGAGGATTCACGAGTAGCGTGATCCCGCGTTGAGAACATAATCGATCTATGTCTACTATGTCAATAGACTTTATGGTTAAAGTTATGTTGCAACAGATCGAAAATTCTTATCGCTTAGCCAGTTCGTTTGATGGGCTGGAGAAGAAAGACTCCTCGATCCAGACGGTCCAGCCGGAGTCTGTCATTGGTGCGAAGGAGACGATGTGGTGGTCGTACCTGAGAGGTTCACGATTCGCTCGATTTGACCCCTTCGAGGATCGTTGGGCGCTTCGCGCAAAAACTGGCTGAATTCTATCGTTGATTCTTCACTGCGATTGAGCTGCATCAGGATATTCGCGCGAACCAAGTGCACATCGGGGAAGTCTTTGTTCAGTTCATCCAACTCGCGCAACGCCGCTACGAGTCGCTGCTGACCATAAAATGCCTTGGCTAACTCCAGTCGTCCCTGCCAGAAATCAGGGCGCATCCGGATCGTTTGCCGCGCGGCGGCTTCCGCCTTCTGGAACTCACCCATTGAGTTGTACGCTGTGGCCAGAGCCAAGTTGGCATCCGTTTCGGTGGGATCGAGGGCCAGAGCGCGCGTCGCATCTTCGATGGCTTCGTCGAAATTTCTTGAAGCCAGTCGCAGCAGCGCCAGCATGGAGAATGCCGGCGCGCAAATCGAATCGACTTGCAGCGCCCGATCGATCTCCTTCTCTGCTCCGGCAAAGTTCGACCGGCTAAACTCCCGCTGCGCCAGCTTCAGATGCGTCCGTGCTCCCGCAGGAATGCGCAATTGTTGAGCGGAAATAATGTACATCTCCCGCGATGTCTGCGCTACAACGGTTAAAGATGCAAGAAGGAAAACGAAAAAGAGCGAGACCAGAAAGCTGGCAAGGGGCCTGCCTCTTTCAATGTAATGGCTACTAAGTTGATTTGCTTCCTTGCTATTGGAGGGGCAATGCGCAGGGTCTAGACTTCCAGAACGATTAAACCAGGAGCCCGCGACCATCTCGCGGCCTCACGGCTTGGAAATTCACATAATTCAGGAGGCACCCCAGATCAGTTGCGAAGACAGTATACCGCTATTTGTCGAGCAGACCGATGATATCTTCACAAATTGCATAGGCATCCTATTGCATGCATTTGCCCGGCAAGCTGATCGATGCATGCATGCGACGACGGTTTGAACGGATGCATGCCCCCAACAAAAACTGAATCTGCTCAAGTTCTCCGCCCGCGAGATGGCATAACCGTCCACAGGTGCGACGCAAGTCATGGGGAGAAATACTCTTGAGGTCGGAACGTTTGGCGGCCGCCGTCACCACGTGCCCTATGGCCTGCACGTTGGAGTGAGCGCGTAAGTGATCTGCAACAAAATGTGGACGAATTGTGCGCAACGCTTGAGCGGAAGATCATAAGACTAGACCGGCAGGTGAGGAAATGCCTCTCAGCTGGGGCTTCGATTACGGCATTTGAAAACAGGAAGCGGGGCTTCTCAGGAGTCGAGTACGAGAGATGGACCGCCCGTTAGGCGCAGTCCGCACTGATGAACGCTTTCACTTCGGACGCGCGAACTGCAGGGCAGCGATTTTTATGTACAAGCGCGACCCAACCATCGCTGACGTTTGGCCGATAGTGGAGACTGTGTTTAAGGCCGGGATTGGCTACGATTCTAAGGAGTTGATCGATAGCGTGCGAGGACAGGTCGGAATTCGTTAGACCGAACCTAAGGTCTTGACGATTTGCCTAGACCAGCGCCATTCCGGGCGAGTGGTCGGCTATCCGGAAGTTATCTAGAAACGGGCTCGTAGGAAGTCAATCCAGGAACACGTCGATCGTCGCTAAAGGTTCGCTAGTGTGAAGAAGAAGCGGTCGGCGCCGAGACCGCCACAGTGGTCTACAGGGTTGTATCGCTTCCGACAAAAATGGATCATGGGCTGTCTCACATCGGCAACGTTCGCAGCGCCATCTCGACTACGCGCTGTAATTTACTTCGGCGCGTTCGCCGTAACATACAATGGAGTCGAGATTCTGGGGCATTTGGACCTTTAGGTTCAATGTCGAATCAGCAAATTGCTTGTTATCAAGATGATGGAGTGAGTTCCACCTCCCATCAGCACCAGTAGTTCCTTTATCATATAAGACGACATGTTTCTAGCTTCGTTCGTAATATGTACAGGATCAAGATTGTCGTTGTTCCGGCTTCTCAGCTTCGGATATAGCTTGATTTTGGTTTGTCTGCCACTTTCGCTGCTAATGGGGGCGGCCAACGGCAGTTTCTCAGGGACGCTGACGGACCCAAGCGGGGCTGTGGTCGATGGTGCGACCATTACGTTGGTAAACGTCGCGTTAAAATCGAAATATACAGCGATTACGAATGGCCAGGGATTTTATTCGTTCCCGACTCTTCCAGTTGGCCATTACGACCTGACGATTGAAGCCTCTGGGTTCAAGACACAGAAAACAAACGGCTTGACGGTCGATACCGACGCCGCGCTTAAACTGGATGCGGTGCTCACATTGGGTCAACACTCCGAAACCTTAACGGTTATGGCCGAATCGGCCGCCGTAGAGGCGCAAGTCGATACGGTAGCAACTCATATGGGCGAACTTGTAACCGGGGCGCAGATGACGGCGTTACCACTGAACGGACGCAGCTACACCGATCTATTACCAATACAGCCCGGAGTCAGTCCAGTGTCGACCTTGCTTCCAAACTCGGTAATCATGGCCGGAGTGACCGGAGGTTTATCGCCATCGGGCGATTTGAATCCTGGGAACTTATCGATCGACGGACAGAGAGAATCGTCGAACGGCTTTTTAGTGAACGGAATTGACGTTCAGGAACACATGAATGGCGGTACCTCCATTGTGGCGAACCTGGACTCGATTGAGGAATTTCGCGTACTGACCAATAATTTCGATCCCGAGTATGGCAACTATAACGGTGGCATCGTGACCGTTATTACCAAGTCGGGGAGCGATTCATTCCATGGAAATGTGTTTGAATTCCTGCGCAACACCGCTTTGGATGCGCGCGGTTATTTTGACCCAAGCCGGGCAAGCTTCCGCCAGAATCAATTTGGCGGGACCATTGGCGGTCCAATCAAGCATCGGACAATTTACTTCTTCGGCGATTATCAAGGGACTCGTACCAACGAAGGTGTGGAAACGGGATTGATCTCTGTCCCATCCGCTCAAAACCGTGTTGGTAATCTGTCCGACGTAGCGAGTTCTTTGACAGGAACCGTGAAGGGCCATGCTCTCGCGGGCTTGCTTTCGCAAGAACTGCATTATGGAGTTTCCGCGGGCGAACCTTATTACACGCAAGGATGCGCGATGAACTCATCCTGCGTATTCCCAAACGCGGTGATACCGCAGAACGCGTGGTCGTCGCCGGCCCGCGCGCTGCTGCAATACATCCCTTCGCCCAACAATGGCACCGATCAATTTTCCACTTCGGCTTATTCCCAGACGGTACGTGACGATAAGACTTCCGGCAGAGTCGACGCCAATGTGGGTAGATGGGGTCAGCTTTCCGCGTACTATTTCTTTGACGATTATCGCCTCGACAATCCATATCCGGGGCAGCAGGGTGGGGCAAGCATTCCCGGCTTTGACGCTCTGACTTTCGGGCGCGCTCAACTCGTCAGCCTCGGGGACACCAAAGTTTTCAGCAACAGTACGGTGAACGAGTTTCACATCGGGTATCTCCGTAATGCCAACGTGATCGGCCGGCCAAATGGCGGGCTTGGAGTAAGCCTGGCGGATCAGGGCTTCGTGAACAGCGCGGGGAGCCCAGGTTTCACGGTGCAGGCTCCGCAGTTTGAAGGGGTAGAAAACATCGTTTTTCCTTCCTTCGCCATGGGAGTTCCGATCACCAATGTGACGCAGGTCAATAACACGCTGTATGTCAGTAACACGCTCTCGAAGGCGATGGGAGCGCACACCCTTAAATTTGGCGGCCAATTTCTCGTGGATCAGGTGAACGAGTATCCTAATGCCACGTTCAATGGAACTTTTAATATCGATGGAACCGAGACCGGCTCCGCTTTTGCCGACTTCCTGATCGGTGTACCCAGCAATTTCACGCAATCCTCGGGCCGCCCTTTCTATTTGCGGAATCGATACGAAGGGCTGTTTGCACAAGATAGCTGGCGGGCGCGAACCGATTTAACGGTCAACCTCGGTCTACGTTGGGATTACATCATGCCGTTCTGGGAGAAGTACAACAACATTCAGACAATCATTCCGGGAACGCAATCGGTACTGTTTCCCGGTGCGCCCGAAGGTCTGGTGGTTCCTGGCGATCCGGGAATTCCCAGTACAATTTCGCCCTCGAAGGGGCGTAACTTTGCGCCGCGGATAGGCCTCGCTTATGCGCCGCAATTCGATCACGGAATTCTAAAGAAACTTTTTGGAGACAGCGGAAAAAGTAGCCTACGCGCGAGCTACGGAATCTTCTATACCGCGTTTCCGGGGCTGTCGGCCGGTATTATGTATGCGGTTCCTCCATTTGGCTACAACTACCTGACTCCACAACCGCCGCTGTTTGCAACACCCTACGTCAACGCTGCGGATGGCGAGCAGAATACAAATCCGTTTCCATTAACTTTTCCTCCGCACACTGTCTCCGCTAAGAATCCCGACACCACATTCGATTGGCCGCCTTTAATCCCCATTGCCGCCGCTCCTTATTTTTACTACCGCAACGCCGTTCCCTATACAGACAATTACATGCTTTCATTCGAGCGACAGATCACGACAAACACCCTGCTGACCATGAGTTATGCGGGGAACCAGGGACACCATATTCTCGCAGTGGTATCGACGAACCCAAGTAACCAGGCTCTTTGCTTCAGCCTAAGCCAACGAAGTGAGGTGGCTCAGGGCAGCCCCACTTGTGGGCCTTTTGGCGAAGATGCTCTTATTACCAGCATCGGCGGCCAGCAATATCAAGGAACGCGAGTTGGTTTGGGGCCTAACTATGGGGAGGTTACTGCTCAAAGAACGATCGCGAATTCGAGTTACAACGCGCTGGAGACGAATCTGCGTTATGTTGGGAAGAGGTCGGATTTCCTGTTGGGATACACCTACAGCAAGTCGATTGACCAGGGATCGAATCTCGGCGAACAGCTCAATCCGTTGAATCTAGCGGCTACCCGCACGATTTCCGCTTGGGATATGAGGCACAACTTTGTCGCGAGCTACGAACTACGCCTGCCTTTTGATTTGCTTTTCAGGCGATCGGATCGTTTGACGGAGGGATGGAGCGTAGCCGGCACCGCCCGTTTCAGCACTGGCCTCCCCGTAACTCTGTACGATGACTCCGACAATTCGCTGCTGGGAACGCTGGGAAATGGTATCAATAACTACCTGTTGGATACGCCGCAATATCACGGGGCTCCGCTCAATATCGACACGAACCCGAGAAATGGACGACCGGAGTTTAACAATACGCCGGCGGCATTCACCACGGAAATGTTTGGACATTTGGGAAATGTGCGCCGCCGATTTTTCTACGGCCCGGGAATCGATAACTTTGACATGACGCTGACCAAAACGCTGCGACTAACCGAGTCGAAAGCGTTCGAATTACGGCTGGAAGGATTCAACGTATTCAACCATGCCCAGTTTTACGGCGCCGCCTCGGTGGACGGGGAAGTGAATAATGATCCCCATTTTGGACAAATCGTCCGCGCAGCCGCTCCACGCCTAGTTCAAGTCGCGGTTAAATTCGCCTTCTAAATAGATTCAGAGACGCGGTTTGGAGCTAATTATGAATAACCCAGAAGCGCACGATGCCTCGGTGATCTCTACGTCCCCGCGCGAAGCGACCGATTGCCGTTTCCCCCTGACGCGCCGACATTTCATTTTCGGTTTTACTGCTGTGGCCGGATTCGCGTCTTTTGGCCGTGCAACGGCGGCTAAGGGCAATCTCCGGCAGTTCCATAACCAACCACCTGAAAGTCCTTTGCATAGGCGCCTTACGGAGTTGTGGGCAGCGGTGGCATCTGAAACAGGCGGCGCAGTGCGGGTGCGGACATTTGCCGAGAACGATCACATCGCCGGCGGCGATCCAGCCGCGCTGAGGCTGTTGGTAGCCGGAGAACTCGATTTTTTGACTTTAATGGGCGGTCTGATCGCACCTCTGGTTCCGGCGGCACAAGTACAAGGCATTCCGTTCGCTTTTAGTGATAATGCGCAAGTCTATGCGGCGATGGATGGCGATCTCGGTGATTATCTCCGCCGGGAATTGATTGCAAAAGGTCTGTATGCCATTCCGCGAGGATGCTTTGAAAATGGCTTCCGTCACATCACGTCTACGGCGAAGCCAATCCATGGCGCTGAAGACCTTCGTGGTCTCAAGATGCGTACGCCCAACAGCCCCATTTTTACGGATATGTTTCAGTCATTGGGCGCCACCCCTGTCGCATATAACGTGAACCAGTTGTACGATTGCTTAAAGAGTGGAGCCGCCGACGCGGAGGAAAATGCTCTGGCGGTGGTCGAAGCGTTCAAACTATACGAAATACAGAAGTACGTCAGCCTCACCAGTCACATGTGGTCTGGCTTTAATCAACTGGCCAATCTAAAACTGTGGCAGCAATTTCCAGCCGATACGCAGCGCGTGATCGAACGCAACACCGCAAAATTTGTTGCGCTACAGCGGGCTGATAATGAAAAGCTCAATGTCGATTTGAAGAAAAAACTGACTGAGCAGGGAATGAAGGTGAATGAAGCTGAAACAGCTTCATTCCGCAGCCGGCTCGGGCCTTTTTACGGGCGCTGGAAAGAAATAGTCGGGAAAACAACATGGGATATTCTCGAATCCCATGTTGGAAAGCTCGCCTGAATCCCGCATCGTGCCGAAATGTCTTCGCGCGTTTGCGCGCGGAAATTACGGAGCTCCTTCGTTCAAACCTGGAAGCGACCATTCCGCTACCGCCATTGGATCGAGCACCGGTTTGCCCAGATTCGGGCAACTTAGTGCGTAGATCCCCGTGTCCGTAGCCGCGTAAATTATGTTCCGGTCCCACTCGATAAAAACATTGCTCACATTCCGTCCCCACCCATAAGGGACATCCCCTTGAGGAGGAATGAAGTACGCGATCTCTTCAGGCCGTGTCAAATTGCCGACGTCGTAGCAACGCAAGCCCGCGATGAAGTACGAAAAGGCGATGAAGTCCTGTCGAGGCCGTCCGGGAGCCTTGAGATGAGGCGGATTATGTGCACCAAAGCGTCCCCGTTTGAAACAGAAGTCGTCGTAGGGGGCCTCGGGCGGAGGGACGGGACGCGGAAACTGCGCCACCGGGACAGGATGTTGTTCGTCCCGAATGTCGATCATCCATATTGGCAGGAAAATTTGGTTGCAGTCCGCGTTGAGAGTTTCCCCATTCGCGGTAACAAACCCGCGATCAAGAAATCCGAGATAGATCGTGTGGAAAGCAACCCCAGTCCTTGAATATTGCGGCGGCGGTTCGAATTTACCTACCTCCTTCTGGTTCTTAGGATCAGAAAGATCGAGAATTCTCATGCCATTACAACCGAACGCTCCGTATCCTCGGTTCCCACCATCTTCAAGTCTTTTAGGAACATAGACCGGGCCGTGCAAGCCTGCAAAAGGTGTTTGATCAGGGGCAACCGCTGGAGGAACTAATTTGGACCACATCCACTCCGCGTACTGAGCCTCCTCGCCTTTTCGCGAGCCCGGCACCCACCACATCGAAACTTCTTTGGCGTTCGTTGGATCCGAGACGTCTACGATCATATTGCCATTAGTCAATGGCCGTCCCGCGTTAGGTTGATGAATAAATGAGTCATCTGGCGCGGTATCCAGGTAAGCGTACTTCCCACCGTCATAATAATTTCGATGGGTGCCTGATCCCGTTGCGCCCGTGCTGAATTCCGAAAGCAGAACGATCTTAGAGGGATCCGTGGCATCGTAAAATCGAACGCCACGAAGTCCCTTAATTTTGCGGTACGCCTCAAGCCAATTCGGATTTTCGTATTTTCCGGTCGATTCTTCCGAGACGACAACGGCGCCAGTCGGGCCCGCGCCAGTCATTAGAATCCACTTTTTAAGTGTCTTGTTATAAGCAACCTGGAGTTGCGCCCCAAAACGAGTTTCCTCAAAACCATGTCTGTTGTAGAGCGAGGGTTTGCGCAAATTGCTGACATCAATCACGTCGCCCTTCTGGAGCAAATAGCGGCGGTCGCCGATCGACATCATCTGTAACTTGTCAGTGCGAACTTCACCCGGCAGAATGTGGGCAAGGACTTCCATGTTGCGGATGTACAATCTGCGATCAAGGTAAGTGATGCTCTGCGGCGTAGGAGTCTTGGATTTTAAACCTTGTTGCGCCCACGCCGGGAGCGCACTCCCTGCTAGCGCCAATCCCGCGCCAGTTACCGCCTGACTCAAAAACTGCCGCCGGGTTGACTTACGCGTTCGGATCTTCATAGTGTCTTGGCTCATCTTCCCTCAGTAATAAACGCAACCTACGCGATTAGACAATTGCAATGAATAAGCACGCGATGCCCAGTTTTTAGCTGAGCCCACGAACACTCTAGAATATTAGCTTGAGACCCAACTGAATGGCCCGATTACTTCCTGAGCCCAGCACCGGATTCGTGCCCGCCTGATCAGGAGTGGAGCAGCCACACCCAAACCCGAGTCCGGTCGAAGGGTCGTTGTTGGCATATCCGTTCGGTCCGCCGTAGGGATTGGCGAAGCTTGGGTGATTGAGTATGTTGAAGAACTCGGCTCGGAACTGAGCCGTCAAGCGCTCTTTAAAAATCCAGCCTTTGACCAGTGACAGATCCCAGTTGCGGAACCCGGAATCCCGAAAAATATTGCGGCCCGCAGTACCGTAGCTTCCGGCGGCGGGAGGTATCAGCACAGAGTTGCCCTTGACATAGCACCCAAACTGATTTAGCGACGACAGGAGCCCTGCCGTATTGGCAGCGGCTAAACATGCGGGCCAAGCGTTCGGGAAATTGGGGTCGGGTCCGGTGAAATAAGGAATCGGGTTTTGATTCGAGGTGAAATTAGATGGATTCCCGACGAAATTCCACCGTTCGAAGGAAGAAGTTGGGTTGTTGACTTCGCCGGTCAGGCTGAAGTCGTTCGAAGTATCTTGCGGGCCCCAAGGCTGGCCCGTCTGCAACGCTACGATCGAATTGATTTGCCAGCCTTTCAGCAGTTGGCCCCACGAGTCTTTCCCAGGAAGCGCATAGGTGACGGAGAGAGTGAAGCGGTGCCGAACGTCGAAATCGCTGCTGGCATACTGCAAGCCGGGCCGAGTGCTGTCCAAAGGAACGCCAGCCCCCTCGTTTGCCGAGGCGTCATCCAGCGCATGGGAGTAAGTGTAGGCCGCCGTGTACGAAAGCCCATGCGAAACCCTCTGCGTCAGAGTCATCTGAAGACCGTTGTAATTGGAGATGTTCAGGTTAGAAAGGCGGTCAATGTAACCCAGATACGGAAACTGGCTGAAGAATGGTCTGCCAGCCTGTTCACAATGTCCACAAGCGATCTCGGCGGGTGAGTTTGGATTAACTTGGTTGATGTCTGTTACGCCAACCAGCTTGGACCCATGATTGCCAACATAGCCGACTTCGAGAGCCAAATCTTTTGTTAATGTCCGCTCAATGTCGAGGGTCCAGGTAGTGACAAAAGGAGTACGCAGATTTCGAGCCACAGCAAATGTATTGCAAGGGCTGGGGTCACTCCCGACTCCGTCACCACACTGCACTTGTCCGACAGGAAAAATGCTTGGACCGCCCACTGAGGACCCGTTCCAATTCAGCGCTGCCCCGGGAAGTGAGACAGAAGCGGTACTAATTGTGCCCGGACTCGGAATCAACACGCCGTTCGCTCCACTAAGAATCGCGCCCGTCGGCACCAGGCCCAGGCCAATCGTGCCGGTAGTCGCACTCCCTTGTGCGAGGAAAACATCGTAAGCAAGTTGGTCATAAACTACTCCAGCCCCCGCCCGCACCACCGTCTTGCTGTCGCCTCGCACATCCCAGGCCAAGCCCAATCGAGGCGCGAGATTATTGTGATCGCCGTCATAGGCTGAACTTATCTGTTTGCCGACCTGTACTAGGCCGAGGGCTGGATCGAAATTTCCGAATTGATTGTTCGATTCCTTCAGCACTGTGTTGATCTCGTAGCGGACCCCGAGGTTCAAAGTAAGGGTGGGCTTGATCCGGTAATCGTCCTGGAAAAAGACTGCGAATCCTTCATTGTGGACGTGCCGCGCAGGATTGCCAGCGAGAATCGCGCCGGTGCCAGGTTGGCCAGCAAAGAAATCCTCCAGCGGTGTGGCGCAAGGAGAGTTTGCCGGAGGACACGTGGCGGCGAAGGCGTCGACGTTTCCAAATCGAATTAGACCGCGAGCGTTCGTATAGGAGGCTCCGGTAAAGCTGTCGCGAAGAAACTCAGCGCCAAATTTGAAAGCGTGCTTGCCATGCAAGTAAGAAGTTTGATCGAGTATTTGAAAAACCTCGTCAGGCCCTTGAACTCTGGGTCGGCCGCCCCCGGCTCCCAATTGAAAGCTGGCAAAGCCGTTCAGTCGAATTACAGGGAACCCAAAGTAGAGAGGATTTGTTATACCGGTGTTAATGCCGTAACTCGTAGGATTTATTGTGTGGTCCGCCCCGAAGCCGGGCTGGTACAAATGGCTTAGCCCAACCTTTAGTTCGTTGACCCAGCGGGAGCCCGGCGTCCAAGTCCAACTACCCGAACCCGCTTGAGCCCGTGTGTGGAGGACGGATTCCCAATCCTGCTTCACCTGATTCGGCGCGTCATTCCATTGGCCATCCACTTGTCCGAAAAAGTACATTCCACTTAGGGAGTGGAGGTCGTTAATGTGGTAATCGACCTTCGCGACTCCATTATCTTCTCTGATGAAGCTCTGTAAATTCGGGGAAAACGACGTTGTGGGTCCAACATTTGCCGGGAACAGGTTTCCTGTGCACTGAATAGTCGGGCTGATCTTGCATCCCGCTAGTTGCAAGCTCAATGGGCTCGGAGTTAATCCCGCAGCCAGTACTCCTGCAACCGCATCGGGAAGACTGTTCGCGGGATCTCCTCCCAGCGACGTTACAGTTGGAACACTCACTTGATTCGTACTTCCAACCGAATAACTCAATCCCTCATATCCCAGGAAATAAAACAACTTGTCCTTCTTCATCGCGCCTCCCACGGTGGCGCCGTATTGCTGCAGGTCGATGGGCTGTTTCTCCGTACCCACCTGATTAAAGTAATTTCGAGCATCCCAGGAATCGGAACGCCCAAACGCATAGGCTGTGCCGTGAATTTTATTCTCGCCGGATTTTAGTCCTACGTTAACAATCGCTCCCGGCTTCCAACCGTATTCCGCCTTGGGATTTTCTTCGACGTTGAATTCCTGAATAGCATCTATCGGCAGGATCGTCGAGGCATCTCCCGCGATGGTTGCACCATTAATGACGCTCATTCCGGAAAATGGCTCGTCGTTGTTCAATCCCTCGATCAAATAAACGTTCTCGTCCGGTCGGCCACCATTCGTACTCTGCGTAAACGCTCCACCACCGGGATAAATTGTCACTCCGGGACGCAGTTGCAAGAGGTTTTCATAATTGCGGCCATTGAGTGGCAGGTCATTAATGGTGGCATTGCTCAGGGTTCCCCCCAAGGTAGCGCTGGTATTGTCCACCATCGGTAAGTCAGCCGTCACCAGAATCGTGGAATTGACTTCGCCTGGGTTAAGGACCACATCCACTCGGGCATCTTTGCCGACTTCCAATTGGATATTTCTATGTTCAACCGTTTTAAAACCAGCGGCTTCTACGTGAACGCTGTACATCGCCGGAAGCAAATCCGGCGCCACGTATTCGCCGGCCTGGTCGGTCTTGAGGGTTCGGGTAATGCCACGGTCGACATCGGTAACGTTGACAAGGGCACCCACGACTGCCCCCCCCGATTGATCCGTAACCGTTCCCGAAATTCGTCCTGCGCTGCCCTGTGCATGTAGCGGTCGGCAGAAAACTAGCGACATAAGCAGGAAAGCTGTCATCCGTGACGTTAAGGAACTCATAGAACGGTTCTCCCGTGCTGCGGTAAGTTAGAAAATGAGTTTCAGACCCAACTGAATCGCGCGATTGCTTCCCGACCCTAATACGGGGTTCCCCGCAGCTTGGTCGGGCGTGGCGCAACCACAGCCGAACCCGCCAGGACCCGGAGCGGAAGGATCGTTGAGGCCATAGCCATTCCGCCCCCCATAGGGGTTCGCAAAGTTAGGATGGTTGAGAATGTTGAAGAACTCAGCACGAAACTGAGCGGTGAGGCGGTCTCGGAACTTCCAGTTCTTGCTTACCGAAAAATCCAGGTTGCGGAAGCCGCCGTCACGGAAAATGTTGCGGCCCATGGTTCCGAATTGTCCGAACGCGGGAGGAATCATTATCGATTTGCCTTTCGCGAAGCACCCTAACGTCGCCAGCGAAGCGTCCGCGGGACCGTTTAGGTTTCCGCCGTCCAAGGCCAGAGCCTGCGCATTGCAGGCTGAATTAGACGTGGGATTAGGGCTACCAGGATTTCCACTGCCGGGAAAATAAGGAGTTGGGTTTTGATCGGATTTGAAGTCCGACGGGTTACCGAAGAAATCCCACCGTTCACCGGTAAAGTTAGGGTTGTTTACCTCTCCAGTTCCACTAAGATCGTCCGACGCATCCAGGGCACCCCAGGGCAGTCCGCTCTCCAAAACCGCGATCGAATTGATCTGCCATCCTTCCAGCAACTGTCCCCACGACTTCTTGCCAGGAATGGCATATGTAACTGAGAGCGTAAAACGATGCCGAATGTCGTTGTCGCCATTGCCATATTGCAGCCCTGGGCGCGTACTGTCCAACGGGATCACGACCCCACGCCAGTTGCTGGAGGCGTCATCGAGAGAATGCGAATAGGTATAACCCGCGGTGAAGGACAATCCATGGGAAGTCCGCTGGGTTAAGGTTGCCTGGAGGCCGTTGTAGTTCGACTGATCACGATTGGTCAGATAGTTGATGTACTGCAGATACGGAAACTTGACGCCATAGGGTCGGTCAACCTGGGCTTCGCAGTGGCCACATGAGATCTCCGCCGGCGAGTTCGGGTTGATCTGGTTGATATCCAGGTAACCTACTAGCTTTGTGCCATGGTCACCGATATAAGCAACATCCAAGGCAAGATTATTGGTGATAGCTCGCTGAATATCCAGAGTCCAGGTAGTGACGTAGGGGGTACGGAGATTCCGGTTCACCCCAAAAGTGGTACAGGGCGCGGGATCCGAACCCAAACCGTCGCCGCACTGAACCGCATTACCGGATGGAAAAATCGTGGATCCATTAACTGCCGAGCCATTCCAGTTTAGAGACGAACCCTGGAATGTGGTGTCGGAGATCGCGATATTGCCGGCACCCGGTGTCGAGGTGCCGTTCTGCACCAGGGTAGCTCCAGTGGGAACAGAACCCATTCCCAGCGCGCTGCCCAGTGCCAAAAACACGTTGTAGCTCAGTGTGTCGTAAGTGACACCCCCTCCTGCTCGGACTATCGTTTTGCCATTACCCTGAACATCCCACGCCAGGCCGAAGCGCGGCGAGAAGTTGTTGTGGTCGCCATTGTAAGGAGAGCTGACTTGTTTGCCCACTTGCACTAGCCCCTGCGTGGGGTCGAAGTTGCCAAACAGATTGTGAGATTCTTTTAGGACAGTGTTTAGCTCGTAGCGCAGACCAAGGTTCAGAGTGAATCTTGGGCTAAGGCGCCAGTCATCCTGCAGGAAGACCGCAAACGCATTATTGTGCACATGACGGGTAGGATCGCCAACCAGAAGAGATCCCGTAGTCGGTGCCCCTGCGAAGAAATCCTCCAAGGGCGTGGCGCCACTAAAAGCATTGCCATTCCTGAAGGTAATGGTCCCCTTGCCAGGCTCGTAGTTGCCTCCAGCGAAGCTACCGTAAATAATCTCTCCACCGAATTTGAAAGCGTGGCTGCCATGCAGATATGAAACGTGGTCTATGAATTGGATACTGTTGTCTGGCCCTTGTACCTGCGGCCAGCTCTGCCCCAACTCGAAGTTGCTGAAGCCGCTGATCTTGACGATCGGGAAGCCAAAAAGCAGCGGGTTCGTTACGCCCGTATTGATGCCGTAGGTTGTCGGATTGACATCGTGATCCGCGCTAAAAGTGGTTTGATAAAGGTGGCTGTAACCAATTCTGAGCTCATTGACCCAACGGAAATTCGGGGTCCAGACCCAGTTTCCCGAGCCCACTTGGGCGCGCGTGTGCAGCAGCGACTCCCAAGCAGGAGAAAGTTCGTTGGGGGCATCATTCCAGGTTCCACCGTTCTGACCGAAAAAGTACAAGCCATTGAACGTGTGGTGCTGGTTGAGATGATAGTCAACCTTCATTAGACCGTTGTCCGATCGATTGTTACTTATTAAGCTAGACGGGAAGTTCGTGGGAGCCTGCGCATCGAACGTTCCCTTGTTAGCCGGGAACAAGTTACCTGTGCATGTAACCGGCGGACCTAGTGTGCAGCCCGCTAAGTTCAGGCTGAGCGCGCTCGGCGTTATCCCCGCCGCCTGTAGACCAGCAACGGCATCTGGAATACTGTTCGCTGCATCTACCCCCAACGATGTGATGGTTGGGGTTTGGTAGGTGAACGAGCTTCCCACGGTGTAGCGTTGCCCTTCGTATCCGCCAAAAAAGAAAAATTTATCTTTGATCAAGGGTCCACCCACGGTTGCGCCGAACTGCTCCAAAGCTACTGGAATGTCCCCTGGGATAAAGTAGTTGTGCGCATCCCAAGCGCCGTCGCGACCGAATGCATACGCCGTACCGTGAAGGCCGTTGGTACCCGATTTCAATCCAACGTTCACGATGGCACCCGGCTTCCCCCCGAATTCCGCCTTAGGATTTTCTTCGACATTGAATTCTTGAATGGCATCGATGGGCAGGATAGTCGATGCATCGCCTGCTGCGGCAGCAGCATTGATCACGCTCAGACCAGAGAAAGGTTCGTCGTTGTTCAGGCCGTCGACCATGTAGACGTTATCCTCTGGACGAATACCATTGGTGCTCTGGGTGAATTGACCGCCTCCAGGGTAAATGGTCACTCCTGGGCGGAGTTGGAGCAGATTCTGGTAGTTGCGGCCGTTCAATGGCAGGTCGTTGATAGTTTCGTTGCTGAGCGTTCCTCCCAGCGTGGCACTGGTGCTGTCCACCATAGGGATGTTTTCGTGGACTTCGACGACCTGTCTCACATCCCCGGGCTGCAAAACGATGTCCACGCGGGCGTCTTTTCCCACTTCAAGCACGATGTCGGTGCGCTCGAAGGTCTTGAAGCCTATGGCCTCAACCCGGATTTTGTAGGAACCAGGAAATAGATCAGGCGCCACGTATTCTCCGGCTTGATCGGTGGACAAAGGCCGGGAGATGCCTCGTTGCACATCGATGACTGTGACCGAGGCGCCAAAAACGGCACTACCGCTTTGGTCTTGAACGCGGCCCAGAATCCGGCCAAAATTGCCCTGCGCGAACAGGGAGAGGCAAACCCCAAGTGCTAAGAAGCCTGCGCACAGGACTCGGCTGATTTCCCGTAAACTTAAGCAAAAGCTAGGTTTACCACTTAGATGCCGCAAATTCATGTATTCTCCAAATTGCTAGGCATCGCGCAATATGACCGCCGCATTGGTCCGACAGCTGTACCACCCTATGCTAAGCCTGTCAAGAGATTTTTTGAATCGTTGCAATAGATTAAGCGAGTTTGGTACTGTGGTATGGTGACATGACCATTGATTGCCTAGCGATCATTCTTAGGTTTGATCGAGGGCTCTCTCGGTGTAATCATCGGCGTGTTTCGTTCGTGGAGCAGCTTAATCCCGGAGGATATTAGTGAGAATGAAAAATGCCCTACAAACGGTCTTCGCCGTCGCCGCAATCTGTCTGGTTTTCGCAGGCGTCTTGCAGGCGCATCACGGAACAGCGAATTACGATATGACAAAGCTGGTCGTTATTAAGGGAACAGTTACTGATTTCCAGTTCATCAATCCGCACGTGGAAATTTTTATCGATGCTAAAGATGACAAAGGCAACGTACAAAAATGGCAGGCCGAAACCAACAGCCCAAACTTGCTGCACAGGGCTGGATGGACGAAGGACTCGTTAAAGCGTGGAGACGTAATTACCATAACTGGCAATCGGGCCAAGGATGGCTCGAATCTGATGCGTCTCGATAAGATCGTGTTGTCTGACGGAAAAGAACTACCCCTCGCGAACGGGTCGAATATTCAGTAAGCCAGATCTATTCGAGACTCCGAGTTCAATCAAGCACGAGGTCTACACGAATGCCTAGTTTGTTCTCTCTCTGTCAGTGGCTCGAGCATACGTCAATTGGAACGGCAGTCCGAGAATCTCTATGGCTTTTCCCAGTAATCGAAACCGTGCATCTTTTTGGCATCGTTATTCTGGTCGGATCAACCTCAGCTCTAGATCTGCGGCTGTTGGGGTTGGCGATGCGCGAACAATCCGTTTCAAAACTCGCTGAACGGCTTTTACCCTGGGCTTGGATTGGCTTCATCATCCAGGTTGTAACTGGAGTCCTGCTTTTTGCCTCAGAAGCCACGAAGTGTTACACGAATCTTGGATTTCAAATCAAGATGCTGTTGATCGTGTTGGCCGGTGTAAACGCAGTTGTTTTTCACTCGCTGGCCTATCGCAGTGTTGCAAAGTGGGACGATGCAGCTTCGGCGCCTTTTATGGCGAAGTTCGCTGGCTGCATGTCTATAGTGTTGTGGTTTGGCATCGTTGCCGCCGGGCGATGGATCGCATTCCTCTAGCAGCAATACGACGGAATCGATCTTTTTAGCAGACACGATTTCGAACCGATTCTGAATTGGATTTAAAACATCGGAGGGAATTCAAGGTGCGAACTCGACTGATCAGTGTGAGTACCCTGCTGATTGTGCTAGGTATCTTTCCGTCCATTTCCGCGTCACAAACCAGCGCATCTTCGGTCAAAGAGAAACCGCAAGTCCCGGTATCAACGCCTGACATCTCGGGTGTATGGATGGGGCGCGAACTCAGCAAGACATTCAAAGGCGATCCCCTCCCCCCTCTCCAGCCTGCGGCGGAAGCCACATACAAGGCCACACAAGCAAAAGACCATCAAGATCACCTTGGAACCGATCCTTATCTCAGCTGTTATCCACCAGGCGTTCCGAGGATTCTGCTCATTCCCTTTCCGTTCGAAATCATTCAGACGGGAGGGAGGGTTCTCATGTTGTTCGAGTATGACCATTTCGTTCGACAAATCTATACCGACGGTCGAGAGCACCCTAAAGATCTTGATCCGGCGTGGATGGGAAATTCAATCGGCCACTGGGATGGCGATACACTCATCGTCGATACGATTGGTTTTAATGACAAGACTTGGCTCGACATGCTAGGTCTTCCTCACTCCGAAGCTCTCCACGTAGTCGAGCGCATTCGTCGTGTTGACCATGAGACTCTGCAAGATGACATCGTGCTCGACGACCCGAAAACATTTGCGAAGCCCTGGAATGTCCAAAAAATATTCAAGCTACGGCCGAAATGGGACATTATGGAATACATCTGTGAAGACAATTTCGGTAAAGCTAAAACGGAAACCGGAAAGTAGCTTGGCGCGCCCAACTCACTATTTTTGATTTTCAGGAGGCATCCATTGAAACGTCCGCTTTTCGGCTTCGTCGCTGCGGTTTTCTTTGTCTTTGCAATTGTGGGGCCGTCGTTCGCCCACCACGGGGCGTCGATGTTTGATATGACGACCCTTGTAACCAAAGCGGGCACAGTGACGGATTTCGAATTCATTAATCCCCACGGAATGATTTATTTCGATGTAAAGGATGAAAATGGAAACATCGTAAAATGGAGTGCGGAAACTCGCGGCGGTCCGGGCGTATTAGTAAGGGCGGGTTGGACGAAAGACACACTGAAGGCCGGAGATCGAATCACATTCGTCGGTCATCCTGCGAAAAACGGCTCGAATAATATGCGATTGGCTAAAGTGATTTTTCCTGATGGGAGGGAGTTGAGTTCCGACTTAAAGTGAACCAACCTGCTGGCTTCGTACAGTTGAATTGCCCCGACCATTAGAACTCATCTGATTTTCATGCAATCGTAATTGAGAGTTCTCCTAGGCCCTCGATGTGTCCGACCATCCTATCTCCTGAAACAACTGGTCCCACTCCGTCCGGTGTTCCGGTATAGATCAGATCACCTGCCGCAAGGCTGACTTGCTGGGATAGATGACAAATGATTTCCTGCACGCCCCAAATCATCATCTTCAGGTCGGCGTTTTGCCGCTCGGTACCGTTCACGGTGAGTTGAATCGTTCCCTTTTTCAGGTGCCCGACTTTTGAGACCGGGGAAATCGCCGAGCACGGCGCAGCTTGGTCGAAAGACTTCCCGATCTCCCAGGGTTGACCCTTTGCTGCTGCAGCTTGCTGCAAATCACGCCGCGTCATATCGAGCCCAACCGCATACCCATAGATATGGTTGAGGGCGTCATCGGCCGAAAGATTTAGGCCGCCTGATTTCATAGCGACTACCAGTTCGATTTCATGGTGATAGTTATGCGTCAGGGGCGGATACGAGATGGTCGCGCCGTTCTGAACAAGCATGTCACTCGCCTTGGCGAAAAAGAACGGCGGTTCGCGCTCATCATGCCCCAGTTCGCGTATGTGGGCTAAATAGTTGCGTCCTACGCAATAAATACGTCGAACGGGAAATCTTCCGTCAATCCCGCTAACGGGCAATGACGTTACTGGCAAAGCCGGGATGACCAGCTTATCTCGCGCGGATACAGTTGAAGCAAAGCCAAACTGCCCGGCTGCACCGAGAACTCCGGCATTTCTAAGAAATGTGCGACGGGTATTCATTTCCCGCTCCCTAAAGTGAGTTCACTTGGCAACTAGCAAGACCCCGAACGAGCCGGCCTTCATTGGCGGGCGGCGCTGGCCCGCGGCTGTCGCCCCTTCAAATACCCCGATTGGAAGAAATATGTTGTGCGTTTTGAAATCGATTGCCATCGTTCGCGCATATTTTTTGGTGGGCACATTCTCAATCACGCTGTACTTATCTGGCGAGTCTTCGTGAATCACGGTAAGGTTTCCGGCGCCTCCGTTCGAGCTGAAAGCAAGCTGAGTCTCAGGATCGAATCCTGCCGCATCCGGATCTTCGTCGATCGCGGGCGTCGCGATAACTTTACCCGTATCGGCGTTCAGTACCGCCATCATGCTGTTGTCGCACACTGCGAAGAGACGCCGGTTCTTGGTGTCCATGGCCAACCCGGAGGGCTCTTTACAGGGCGCGAGTGGCCAGCGGCTTGCTACCGTCAACTTCTGTGCATCAATCTGAACGATTTCCGATTTGTCTGCAATGTTTACGAATACACGGCCATCGCTGGCGCCCGCTGCAAACTCAGGCTTGCCTGCCAGTGCCAGAGTGGCAATTACTTTGCCTTCCGCAGCGCTGATGAAGGTGACGTTATCGGTCTTACCATTGAAGACGAGAACGCGTTTTGATGCTGCATCATAAAAAATTGCATCGGGGTTTTGACCTTCGACAGCGACTGTACCGATGGTTTTTACGGTGTTCAGATCGAAGATTGTTACTGTGTTCGTCCGGCCGTTACTGGTGAATCCGCGACCCAGATCCGGCGCGAGAGCAATCCCATGCACTCCTTCGGTATTGGGGATGTCGCCGACGACTTCGTAGCTGTCTGCATCGAGCACAACAACGTGTGTCGCGTGAGAGATGTAAATGCGCCGGCTGGCACTATCCACAATGGCGTAATCCCACTGCCCTTCGCCTCCAACGGGGATGGTTTTTACAACATGGTAGCCGGAAGCGGCAACGGGTGCCGGGTGCGCCTGGGTGACCATAGCGAGCACTGCAAAGCCAAAGACGAAACTTAAAGTTAGGAGAAAACCGATGCTTTTCCGCATGTATTCGACCCTTCGACCCTGAGTTGTGATCGGTTCGACCGCCCAATCTCGGAAAGTATATACGATTTTCATTTCACTTGGTATGGTGGTCGGACAATCATACTTTTGCGAAAAAACCAGGGGCCAGCGGCTACCGTTTGCTCAGCTGGCCCATCTTTTACGCAATGTGCCTCGAAGAACGGTTCAAGCGGGGTTCGGCCCGATCAATCTCCTGCGGGCTCTGTTTGAGCGCTTGCGGAATTGCGAAACCGGCGAGTTCGCTATTGTCGAGTCGCTCTTGAACGTCCTTGCCACGAACATATTTCAAATACACCATGGTGGACGCGAGGTCCTTGTGGCCGAGCCATTCCTGCAGTTTACGAATGCTGCAGACATTGCCTTCCAGATTGACGGCCGCAAATGTGTGCCGAAACTTATGCAGGAACCAGTTGCTGCAATAAGGCCCCTCGGAGCAGCGGTTGCCGTGCCGCGATGCACATGTTCCGCAGTTACGGGTGATCGAAGGATCGAAGCCTTTTCTCGTGCGGTGATAGTTTGCGTCTTCCCCGCGCCTCGCTCCAGAGGCCTACTCCAATCTCACTGCCGGAACCCTATGTCGTGCGCGATGACGGGGCTCGATTCGGAGATGGTCGGGCTACCGCCGTAAGAG
>Ga0210400_10001182_pt1 | contig 26356 bp, 24 predicted proteins | sample IncBWH26MmetaG_FD_155456 | JGI IMG/M metagenome (GOLD analysis project Ga0210400, IMG submission 155456) | Forest soil microbial communities from Barre Woods Harvard Forest LTER site, Petersham, Massachusetts, United States - Inc-BW-H-26-M | ecosystem: Environmental > Terrestrial > Soil >... | reverse complement strand
GAGATGTCTTTCGCTTTCTCTCGTGCGGGAGAGGGTGATTCGGAGTTTTCCGGCTTATTGTCCGAAGGCATATTGGGCGAGCCGCGTGAAGGGCTCAGGATACAACCCGGCGGCGAGGGTGACAAACACGGCGACAGCGAGAGCCACGGCCTGCGCACTGGTCATGACGGGGCGCGGAGCCTCGCCGGGCTGCTTGAGCCAGGCGTGGACGACGATGCGGAAGTAGTAGTAGAGGGCGGGGACGATGTAGAGAACGGCGAAGACGGCAAGGACGGGATGGTGCGATTCGATGAGTGAAAGGAAAATGAAATACTTGCCCATGAAGCCGGCGGTAGGGGGGATGCCTGCTAACGAGAGCATAAAGATCAGGAGGAGGACAGCGGCGGCGGGGCTGCGTTGGTAGAGACCATTCAGGTCTTCGAGTTCCTCGCCGATGATCCCTTTCTGACGGAGCACGATGATGACGGCGAACGCGCCGGCGGTCATGAAGACGTAGGAGAGCAAATAGTAGGCGATTCCCGTTGAAGCGGTTTTGGTCAAAGTCCCAGTGCGTTCGTCCCACGAAAGGAGACCGAGCAGGATGTAGCCCACGTGCGAGATCGAGGAATAAGCGAGGAGCCGCTTCACGTTGGTCTGCGTCAAGGCAGCGAGGTTGCCCCAGGTGAGCGAAGCAACGGCGACGCCGGCAATGAGATAAATCCACATCTGGTGCGATGGCTCGAAAACCGAAGTGAACAATCGCAAAAGCAGGGCAAAGCTTGCGGTCTTGGAGGCCACGCTCACATAGGCAGTGACCGGCGTTGGCGCGCCTTCGTAAACGTCCGGGGCCCATTGATGAAATGGGACGGCGGCTATCTTGAAAAACAAGCCGACGGCAACCAGAACGAAAGCGATGATAGGAAGAAGCTGAAGAACGAAGGGATCGAATTGCAGCGCGATGGGAAGCTGTCTCGCTAACAATTCGCGCATCTGTTCTCCCGGCGGGCCGGGGAGATGGCTGAGCGCGACGATTTGGACCAGCCGGTCGCGATCCGCCAGTGCCGAGGTGATTCTACCAAGGTTCGTGGCGCGGCCGAGGCCATATAAAATCGAAAAGCCATAGGCCAGGATTCCGGAGCTGAAGGCGCCGAGCAGGACATACTTTAGTGCGGCTTCGTTCGAACGCTTTTCGCGGCGTAAGAAACCGGTGAGCACGTAGAAGCTGAGGGCCATGGTTTCGAGGCCGAGGAACAGGACGATCAGGTCTATGCCAGAGGCCATGAACATCATTCCGATGCAGGCAAACAGCAGCAGCGCGTAGTATTCGCCTTCTTGTTCCCGTTCAATCTCCAGGTATTTCACGGAGAGGAGAATCACGAGCGCGGTCGCAGCCAGGAAGAGCGTGCCGAAGAAAAGAAAGAACGGATCGACCAGGACCGACTCACGGAATCCGACGAGATCGCCTCTGGCGGCGACCGCTCCCCGGAGCTTCCAGAGGGTGAGGGCGCTGAATACAGTGCCAGCCAGCGCCAGCCCGGCATTCAGGTATTTGTCTTTCTGCTCGATCCAGAAATCGATGACCAGAATCCCGAGTCCGAAGAGGAGGAGTTCGATCTCCGGAAGGATAATTGCGCCTTCACCCTGGAGATAGCTTTGAATCGCGCTGATGAAGGGGATGCTCATGCGGGCGGGTTATTTCGCCTCCGCCGCGGCGGCGTGGAGTTCGAAGGGAGGCAACTTCGCGTGCTCCGCTTTGTAGAAATCCGGATTCACTTGCTTGACGATGGCTTGCACGGGCTGTTCGATGAGCGCGAAGAACGGCTTGGGGTAGATGCCGATCCAGAAGGCCAGAATGACGAGCGGGACGAGGGTGGCGTATTCACGGAGATTCAAGTCCGGCAGGTCCTCGTTGGCGAACTGCGTGACTGGGCCGAACATCACGCGCTGGTAGAGCCACAGCAGGTACGCCGCGCCCAGCACAACGCCTAGCGAGCCCCAGGCGGCCCAGGCTTTGCTCACCTGAAAAGCGCCCTGCAGGATGGTGAATTCTCCGATGAAGCCGTTGAGCAAGGGCATTCCGAGCGAGCTGAGACTGATGATCAGATAGATGGCGGCAAAATTAGGCATGGGAGTCGCCAGGCCGCCGAATTCGGAAATCATGCGCGTGTGACGTCGCTCGTAAAGCACGCCGACGATCAAGAACAGCGCGCCGGTGGAAATGCCGTGGTTGATTTGCTGGAGAACACTGCCGGAGAGGCCGTTGGGCGTGAGGGCGAAAATTCCGAGCGTGCAGAAGCCGAGATGGCTGACGGAACTGTAGGCGATGAGCCGCTTCATGTCCTTCTGCATGAGGCAGACGAGCGCGCCGTAGATGATGCCGACTATCGACAAGAAAATGACAACCTTTATGATTCGCGAACGCATCATGGGATCGGCAGGCAGCAGCGGGAGCGAAAAGCGGATGAAGCCGTATGTGCCCATTTTCAGGAGAACACCGGCGAGGATGACGGAGCCGGCAGTGGGCGCTTCAGTATGCGCGTCGGGGAGCCAGGTGTGGAATGGGAACATGGGCACTTTGATGGCAAAAGCAAAGAAGAAGCCCCAGAAGAGCCAGACTCTCAGCGGATCGGTGAAGTGCTGGGCGGCGGCGAGCAGGGTTGGGACATCGAAGGTGCGTGTGCCGCCGGCCTGCGGCGGCGCGTAAAAGTAGAGCGCGAGGATCGCCAGCAGCATGACTACGGAACCGGCCAGGGTGTACAGGAAAAACTTGATGGCCGCGTAGAGACGGCGGTCGCTGCCCCACACACCGATCAGGAAGTACATGGGGACGAGCATCACTTCCCAGAAAACGTAGAAGAGGAAGAAGTCGAGCGAAAGGAAAACGCCGATCATGCCGGTCTGGAGGAGAAGAAGCAGAATGTAATACTCCTTGGTGCGCTGATGAATGGCGCTCCAGGAGGAGAGAATGGCGATCATTCCGAGGAACGTGGTGAGCATCACGAGCAGGAGGCTGATGCCGTCGATGCCGAGATGGTATTTCGCGCCGATAGAGGGAATCCAATCGGCGGTTTCTTCGAATGCAAAGCCGCCCCATCCCGGTTTGAACCAGCGAATCAGCGGAAGCGAAACGAGGAAACCGAGCGCGCCAAAAACGTTTCCGGCGATCTTGTGGGCTTGCTCGTTTTCGCGCGGGATGAAGAGCATGAGCAGTGCGCCCAAGAGCGGCGTGAATAGAACCACGCTCAGGATGTGATGTGCAAAAAAGTCCATTCTTATCGCCTCTCAGCGCACGCTGCGCAGCAGAACCTGCACGTGGTGCCCGTAATACGCCAGAAGAACGACTAGCCCCACTAAGATAAGCATCGCGTAACTGGAAAACATTCCGGTTTGCAACAGGCGCACCGGATAACTGAAAAGCTGCAGCAGCTTGGCGCTGAAATTCAGCAGCCCGTCGATGATCCACTTGTCCCACCACATGGAAAGAGTGGAGCCGAAGCGGGCGAGCCAGCCTGCGCCGTTCACGCCGAGGCCGTCGATGACGTTGGCATCAAAGCTGCCGAGCACAGTGCCGAGGTCTTTGGTGCGCTCGACGATCGCCGCGTCGTAGATTTCGTCGACGTAATATTTGTGAAGGAGCAGTTGATAGAGTTTGGGCCACTTTTTGGCGATGAGTTCCGGCGCGAACCTCTTGGCGCAATAGAGCTGGTACGCCAGGGTGATTCCAGCGACGGCGATTCCCACCGACGCCAGCATCAGGACAATTTCTTTGGCGAGAGCATGATGCGCAATGTTAACTTCTCCCGTCTCAGGCAGAACGCCCTTCAGGATGGGATCAAGAAACTTCTCGAAACGGTTTTCTCCGCCAATAGCCTCCGGCCAGCCAATCCAGCCGCCAATGATGGAGAAACCAGCCAGAATCATTAGCGGAACGGTCATGGGCCAGGGCGATTCGTGGATGTGTTTCTCAACATGCTCGTCGGCACGGCAGTAACCGAAGAAAGTAAGAAAGAGCAGGCGGAACATGTAGAACGCGGTCAGGCCCGCGGTGATGAAGCCAACAATCCACAGGAGGAAAAACCGGTCGAAGGCCTTGCCGAGAATTTCATCTTTGCTGAAAAATCCAGCGAAGGGAAAAATTCCCGCGATAGCCAGCGTGGCGACCGCCATGGTGTAGTAGGTGTACTTGATCTTCTTGTCGAGACCACCCATTTTTCGGATGTCTTGCTCTCCGGACATGGCGTGAATGACACTGCCGGCACCGAGGAACAAGAGGGCTTTGAAGAAGGCGTGGGTCATGAGGTGGAAAATTCCGGCGGCGAAAGCGCCGACGCCGAGGGCGAGGAACATGTATCCGAGTTGGCTGATGGTGGAATAGGCCAGCACCTTTTTGATGTCGGTTTGCACCAGGGCCATGGAGGCGGCAAAAATGGAGGTAATCGCGCCGATTACGGCCACGACGTCCAAGGCGAAAGGCGCGAGCTGGTAGACCGCGTTCATGCGCACGACCATGTACACGCCTGCGGTCACCATCGTCGCTGCGTGAATCAGCGCGCTCACTGGCGTTGGGCCTTCCATGGCGTCGGGAAGCCAAACGTAGAGAGGTATTTGCGCCGACTTACCTACCGCTCCAACAAACAACAAAAGAGCGATGTAGGTCAGCACCGGCGCGCCGTAAGCCAAGGCGTGAGAGTCGACTGCGGCCTTCAGCGCTTGGAGAATTCCAGAAGCGCCGGCCGCATCCGGCAAACCCTGGGAGGTGAAGCGGATGGTGCCCAATGTCACGGCGGTCATGAGAATCCCAAGGATGAAACCGGCGTCACCGATACGATTCACGATGAACGCTTTTTTTCCTGCATCGGAGGCCGATTTTTTCAGGAAATAAAAACCGATCAGCAGGTAGCTGCACAGGCCGACGCCTTCCCAGCCCACGAACATGAGGAGCATGTTGTTGGCCAGGACCAGCGTAAGCATGGCGAACATGAAAAGATTCATGTAGCCGAAGAAGCGGTAGTAGCCGCCTTCGTGGCCCATGTAGCCGATGGAGTAGACGTGAATCAGGAAGCCGACGCCCGTGACGACCAGAACCATGACGCAAGAAAGCGGGTCGAGAAGGTATCCCCAGTCGGCGACAAAAGGAACGATGTGGCCGCCGGTCATCTGCATGGGGCCGGGCGTGAGCCATTCGAAAAGGGTCTGCTGGGCGACGCGATACTCCGGATCCGCAGCCAACAATTGAATCACCGCGCCAAGCGCATAAATAAAGGATAGCAACACACTGCCAACACAGAGCACGCTGACGGCAACATTGGGCAGCCGCTTGCCGAAGAAAAGCATCAGCGCCGCAGTCGCCAGAGGAAACAGCGGGATGAGCCAAAGATGATCGAGAAAGTAACCCGTGGGCATCATGCCGTTATCATTTCTTCTTTCGCTTCCTCACACTACCACTTCAGCAAATCCATTTCGTCTTCTAACACCGTTTCGCGGTTGCGGAAAAAGGCAATGATGATTCCAAGCGCCACGGCGGCTTCCGCAGCCGCATCAGCAATAATGAACAGCGCGAAGACCTGCCCCGCCACATCGCCGTACAGGCGCGAGAAGGCCACCAAGTTGATGTTCACGGCGTTCAGAATCAGCTCGATGGACATGAGCACGACGATGACGTTGCGCCGGGTGACGACTCCGATCACGCCGATGATGAAGAGCGCGAGACTCAGGAACAGGTAATGTCCGATCGGAAGCATCGCTGCGTTACGTCCTTTTCTTGGCCATGACGACGGCACCGATCATGGCCACCAGCAACAGAACCGAGGCGATCTCAAAGGGCAATAGATACGATTCGAACAGGCTGTGCGCCACCGTTTCGGAATTGGCGGGCAAACGGTTCGCGGCCACGGCCGTCAGCACCGGCAACCCCTGCCCCGCCATTTTCCCGGAAGTCCAGAACATGAAGCCAACCTGAGCAGCCAGCGCCAGCGCGACAAGCAGCGCCACCCACTTCTGCCGGGCGAACTGGATCTGTTGGAGCGCCACGTCCAAGTTGACCAGCATGATGACGAAGACGAAGAGCACCATGATGCCACCGACGTAAAGAATGATCTGGACGATGAACAAAAACTCGGCGCGCAATTGCAAGAAAATCCCCGCGGTGGCGAGCAACGCGGTGATCAGAAAGATGGCGCTATGCACCACGTTTCGCCGCGTGACCATGAGCACCGCGCTGGCCACGGCTATCGCGGCGAAAAAATAAAATAAGACTTTATCCAGCATAAAAATCCGAGGCGACGGTTTGATTCTGCCGCGCGTTGCGTTCTTTCTCCGCGTTTAAGATAAGCAACGCGACTACAAGCGCAATGACCGCAGCGGGAGTCGTGACCAGGAGCAGCCCCCATCCCTTCAAGTTGAAGTACGCTCCAGCGATCAGGGCCACGCCGACGAGCAAGACGTTGATGATGGATAGCGGGATCAGGAAATGCCAGCCCAGGCGCATCAACTGGTCGAAACGGTACCGCGGTATGGTGAATCGCAGCCACATGAAAAAATAGATGTAGAGGCTTACTTTGAAAATGAACCAGAAGCCGCCGTGAATGCCGGCATAAAACGGTTTGGCAACCGGCACAAGCACGGGCGCCAGCAGCGCCAGACCCACGACAAAACATAGTCCAGCCACGGCCAGCATGAACAACTGCTGCACGCGGGCCGGCTGCTTCGGCGCGCGCACGATGCAATAGGCGCCGACGGCCACGATCAAAAGAGTCGGTACAAAATCCAGAAAATTCAGCCACGGAACGCTGGCGAAGGGTCTAAGCCAGCCTCCGAGAAACAGCGTCGTGGCCACCGAAGAGACCACGATCATGTTAGTGTATTCCGCAAGAAAATAAAGCGACCAGCGGAAGCCGCTGAACTCCGTCATGTACCCGGCGACGAGTTCGGACTCGGCTTCCGGCAAATCGAACGGCGCGCGGTTGGTCTCCGCAATGGAGGCGACCAGATAGGTAAAAAAAGCCACCGGCGCCAACATCACGAACCAGATGCCCTCGCCGTCCTTGCTCTGAGCTAGCACAATTGACTTGACATTCAGCGTGCCCGTAAATAGGAGCGCGCTCACCAGCGCCATCCCGGCGGCGGTCTCATAACTCACGAGTTGCGCTGAACTGCGCAGCGCTCCCATCAGCGAATAATGGCTGTTCGAGGCCCAGCCGCCCAGCACGATACCGAAAATTCCGAGCGCGCTGATACCCACAACGAACAGAATGCCAATGTTGATGTCCTGCGCAATTTGAAAAGCTGGCCCGATCGCCAGCCCAGCCAGGGCAAGCAACGCCGCGCCGACGGAAAGCACTGGTGCGAGCCAGAAGACGAGTTTGTCCGCATTATCCGGGATGATGTCTTCCTTGATGAGCAGTTTCAGCGCGTCGGCGATGGGCTGCAGCAAGCCGTGCGGCCCAACGCGCATGGGCCCAAGCCGCGCCTGCATGTCCGCCATGAGCTTGCGCTCCACCAGAACGATGTAGCCGACGATCAGCGGCAGGATCGCAACGATGGCCACGCCACAGAGCAGCGGCGCCCAGTAGAGTTTCAAGAATTCAAGCGTCGCCTGCAATATGGCATTCATCATCGATCTTTTTCCAGCGGCCTCACCGGTCCACTTCTCCCAGCACGATATCAATCGTTCCGATGATGGCCACCACATCGGCCACCAAATGTCCCCGCACCATGCGGTCGAACGCCTGCAAATTGATGAAGGAGGGCGGCCGGATGTGCACACGATACGGCATGACCGTGCCGTCGCTCACGATGTAATAGCCGATTTCGCCCTTTGGCGCCTCAATCGCGTGATAGACCTCGCCCGGCGGCGGCTTTAGCACTTTGCCGACTTTCGCCATGATCGGCCCGGCGGGAATATTTTCGATGGCTTGCAAGCAGATCAGCCGCGATTGCCGCATCTCTTCCATACGGACCAGGTAACGATCGTAGGTGTCACCGATGGTGCCGACGGGAATCTCGAATTTGTATTGATCATAGGCTGCGTAAGGCGCGGCCTTGCGAATGTCCCATTTCACGCCGCTGGCGCGGAGTACCGGCCCCGTCACACCGAACGCAATGGCGTCTGCGGCGGTCAGAATCCCAACGCCCTTGGTCCGCCCGATCCAGATGCGGTTTTGCGTGAGCAAGGTCTCGTATTCGAGGATGCGCGATTCAAAATCCTTGCAGAACCGTTCAACGTCCCTCTCGAAAGTGTCGTAGGCCTCGTATTGTAAGCCGCCAATGCGGAAGGCATGCGTGGTCAAGCGCGCGCCGCAGTACTTTTCAAAAATCTTCAGAATTTCTTCGCGCTCGCGGAAGCAATAGAAAAGCGGAGTGAGCGCGCCAATATCCAGGGCGTGCGTGCCGAGCCACAGGAGGTGGCTGGCGATTCTCTGCAGCTCCGTCAGGATGGTCCGAATCACGCGCGCACGGGGCGGAGCCTCCACGAGGAGCAATTTCTCCACCGCCTCGCAATACCCCAGGCCGCTGCTGACCGCGGCGACGTAATCCATGCGGTCGACGTAGGGAGCAAATTGCTGATACGTGCGGTTCTCCGCGATTTTCTCAACGCCGCGGTGCAGATACCCGATGATGCATTCCGAACCGATCACGCGCTCGCCATCAAGCTTCAACTTGACGCGCAACACTCCGTGCGTGGAGGGATGCTGCGGCCCCATGTTGATGACCAGCTCATCCGCGCCCAACAGCGTCATGTGGTCGTTTGTGGTATCGATGCTCAGGGTCGTCTTTCCTTTTCTGTCAACGTCGCTTCACTGGCCGCTCTCAATTCCAAGGTTTTCCCGCACCCACGCGGTATCTTGCTGCAAAATGTCATAGTCTTTCCGGAGCGGATAGCCTTGCCACTCGTCCGGCAGCAGAATGCGCTTTAAGTTCGGATGCCCGGAAAAAACAATTCCGAACATGTCGAACACTTCGCGTTCCTGCCAATTCGCCGTGGGCCAAACGCTCACTACGCTGGGCACTTCTTCCGCGTCCGCTGCGTGCACTTTCAGCCTGAGCCGCTCGTTCTTCGGGAAAGAGTATAGGTCGAGAACGACGTCGAAGCGCTTCTCACGCTTCGGCCAATCCACGGCAGTTAAGTCGGCGAGCATGTCGAATCTTTCTTCGTCGCGCAGGTGCAGTGAAATTTCCACCAGCCGGGCGCGTTCCACGGTCAGAATGGCTTGCTTGCGGTCTTCAATCGCTTCCAGAAGCGCCGCACCGAATTTGGCGCGAAACCGCGTGACGAATTCGTTGGCGAGCGGCGTCTGCAGCACGACGGGCGGTTTGGGAGGGGCCGGAGCGGCCGGTTTCGGAGGCGTAGCGGGCGCGCTGGCGTCCGCCGGTTTGGCAGCAGGGGTGGACACGCCAGGTGTGCTGCTTGCGGGCTTATCGCCCGTGGGGACTTGAGGCGGTTTAGGTTCCTTGGGCTCGTCAGCCATGGACCCGGGGTGCGACAGGCTGCGGCGAATCGCTTGCCAATTACAAGCGGCAAAAGGAGAGCAGCCGATTATCCAGACGCCGCGTTTCTAACACACGCAGCAAAGCGAGTCAATCAGAACGACATGAGAAATGGGATAGCTGGATTCCGGGAGAGGAAAAGAAATAGGGCTCAGGCCCACTCAAGAGCGCCCTTTTTGTACAGCCACAAATATCCGACGAGCAGAATCCCGAGGAACGCCATCATGGAAACGAGGGCAAACAGCCCCAGGTGCGCCGCGACCCACCCTTTGTACAAAATCGCCCAGGGAATGAGGAACATCGTCTCCACGTCAAAAATCACAAACAGCATAGCTACGATGTAAAACCGCACTGAATACCGCCCGCGCGCGTCGCTCTCCGGGGGAATCCCGCACTCATAGGGCTTGAGCTTCGCCCCGACCGACGTGGAGGCCGGGCGAATGAACTTTGCCAGGACCAGCGTTACCGCGGGAAACGCGATCACCAGCACCGCGTAAATCAACACTGGAATGTACGCGCTCTGCATCAGTTCCTCACACGCAGCATCCTACCACCGTTGTCAATCCCGGGCCGGCTCACTTCTCGAAGAGCAGTTCTCCGGCGCGGCTGGTGGCTTTCACCACGGCTTTGATGAGCGTCACGCGGAGCTTGCCCTCTTCCAACTCCATGATTCCGTCGATGGTGCATCCTGCGGGCGTGGTTACGGCGTCTTTCAGCAGCGCGGGGTGATCGCCGGTTTCCAAAACCACGCTGGCCGCGCCCTTCATCGTCTGCGCCGCGAGCAGCGTGGCGATGTCGCGCGGAAGACCTACCTTGACGCCAGCTTCCGCGAGCGACTCGAGAATGATGTAGGCAAACGCCGGGCCGCTTGCGGAAAGCCCAGTCACCGCGTCCATATTTTTTTCGTCGACCACCACCGTGCGCCCAACGGCGTCGAACATCGCGCGCGCTGTTTCGAGGTGCTCCGCTCCCGCATGTGCGCCGCGGCAAATGCCGGTCATTCCACAGCCAACGGCCGATGGCGTATTCGGCATTGCGCGCACCACGGGAACTTTCTCGCCAAGACGCTGCTCGATGTAGCTCGTGGGCACCGACGCGGCAACCGAGATGATCAGGGTATGCTCATTCAGCTCCGGAGCAATTTCCTTCAAGACTTCTCCCACCACCTGGGGTTTAACGCCGAGGAGCACAATGTCCGCGCCGTGTACGGCCTTCCGGTTTTCAGTGGTCACCGAGACGCCCAGTTCCTTCGCCAGCGCCGAGGCTTTTTCGCCGTGCTTCATCGTCGCGGTGACACGTTTCGACGAAAACAGCTCCTGCTTCAGGTACGCTCGCAGCAAAATCCCGCCGAGTTTTCCCGTTCCAAGAACAGCCAGTTTCTTGTCAGATAGTTTTTGCGCCATAGCCAATCATTCTTGACTTGAATCCGCCATCGGTCAACCCAAGAATGGGGCGGTGCGCGAAAACTCGTTGAGTCAGTCCGCGCTACAGGGCGTTGGAAGCAGCCATGGCAGCCGCGACGCGGTCGGCATCCAGCACGAGTGAAGTCTCCAGCACCATTTCAAACTGATAGCCGGAGTCAAAGACGATGTCGCCGGCACGGCGGCGCCCCAGGAGAATCAGCCCAACCGTTGTGGCTACAGTGACCGCGGCACCGATTCCCGCCACAACCGCGGGGTTCGGCCCAAGCCTCGGCAGCGGAGCGGGTGTAGGCGGAGGCGGTTGCTGGAAGCCCTCCGCGTATCCGGAAGCGCCGCTGCTCCCCGATGCTGACGACTCCGGGATGTTCGCGCCGGTGCCGGCGGCTTTGGCCACGGCAGTCGCGTTTTCCAGCGCTACGTTGTAACCGTTCGGGAAAACGATGCGCGTGAAATGCATCTCCAGCCCAGTGCTGCCAGTTGGCCCTCGTTTTATGATTTTATCGATGACGCCCTCCATGTAAGTGCCGGCGGGAATCGCCACTTGTTGCCCTGCCGTAACGGGAAACGCCGTGACCGCGCGCACGGAATCTCCCTTGTGCATGGCTCTTGCGCGCATGGGACTTGTGAGAGTCAGCGGCACGCGGGTGCCTGCTGGAATCGTGAGGGTCTGTTTCTCTGTGTCAGGCGGCGTCTGAACTGGAGGCGCCGCCCGTTGGACCTCCGTCGTTGGTTCCTGTGCAACGCAAGCTGTAGCAGTAAGAAGCGCCCCGATCAAAAGTAGTCGCATGGTTCTGCTCCTCCGTTTTGTCACCGCAGCCGCGCACACGATCACCGCGGACACACCTCTGCGCCTCAGTCTGTCTCTCTGTGAATCCCTTCCAAGACCTCTAATCGAAGAACAACGCGAAAGTCTCGCCAGCAAACAGCAGTGAGCCAAGAGAAACGGATCCGTCGCCGTTCGTGCGCGGCACCTCTTCGTTGGCCAGCGGCGCTTTTCCAAGAATGACAATCCGGGCCGGCGCTTGAACGATCGGCTTCTTGTTTTGCACGAATTCCACCTGCGCCGTGGGACCGAGTCCGGACCAGCGAATCTGGTAAATCCCGGCAGCCAGCGTCACGCCCCTGACTTGCATAGGAGTCGTCAGCTCAAATGTTTCTGCGCGCAAGTCATTTCCGGTTGGGGCCGATGCTACGATCGGCGGCCCGGGGCAGACTGTGCCGGCAAATCCCGGAGTGCCGGGGATCACCGTCGGTGGCGTGCCCGGGGTAGCAGGAATCCCTGGTATCACGGTAGGCGGCATTCCTGGTCCACCCGGGATCACTGTGTCCGGCGTCCCCGGCGTACCTGGCGTGCCTGGTATGACCGTGTCCGACGTACCTGGAGTGCCCGGAGTCGGTACGCAGCGCGTCGAGGACTTGGAGGGGCCAAATTGCAAGGGCTTGGAGCTACGCGCGGCCGCGGTCACGAAGCCGGCATCCAGCGACAGAGGGGTCTGCAGCAACATTTCGATCGGCGCGCCGTTGTCCAGCAGGATGTCGTTCCGCGAGGTCACCTGGACGTAAACTCTGGCAACTGCGGCTTCTATGTCCGCCACGCCAGGGCTCCCAGCGGCATCCCCGGACGGCTGGAACGCCGTGGCATTGCTGGACCGCGCTGGACCGCCAGTACTGCCTGCGGTTTCGACGACGTCGGGAAGCTCTACCGTGTAGCCGTTTGCAAAAATCAGCTTCGTGAAGTGCATTTGAAACTCGGCGTGCGCCGACAGCCAACTGGGCCGCTTCAATGCGTCGATCCTGCCCTCCACGTAGGTGCCGGGCGGAATCGCCATGTTGTTGCCGACGGCCACGGGAAAAGCCGTCGCCGCATGGACACTGTCACCGACCTTGGCGCCTTTTGCCCAAATCGGGCTTACCAACGCCAATGCCACTTTTGTCCCTGCCGGAACCGTGATCGTCGATTTCTGATTTGTGCTTGCGTCTTGCGGTGGGAGCTGTACCTCAGGCTGCGGCGCTTCGGCTGACACTTCTTGCGCCATGCCTGCCCAAGCGGTCAACAAAATTGCTGCCACAATTCGTCGCATCGCTAGTCGCCTCCGAATTCTCACCCATCGGCGCCTATTGGACAGACGCGGCTCCTGCCCCGCCGGTTTCACCCTTGTATAAGTATCTGTCGCACTCTTCACGTGCACGCTGCGAAGGCGCAGCATTCCCCGCATCAGCTTTTCTCGGCAAGGGCCTACAGGGAAATTTGAAGATTTTTCAGGTCAAGCGTCGCCGCACTTCAGCCAGGAATTGCTGCTTGTCCTTTTGTATTCGTTGGACAAGCGCTGGATTTTCAGTATCCTCATGCGCGGCTGCCCACAGGACCATTTCCGTGAGCACCGGCGCAAGATCTTTTCCTTTGGCAGTGAGCGAGTAGATCGTCTTTCGCCCATCAGAGGGGTCTCGTTCGATGGTGATGATTCCGTGAGCGATCAGTTTCCGCAGGCGATCCGCCAATATGTTCGTCGCGATTCCTTCATAGGACTCCAGGAATTGCTTGTAGCTCCGGAATCCCCGCAGCATCATGTCGCGGATAATCAGCAACGACCAGCGATCGCCGAGGATCTCCACCGAGGCATTCAGCGGACACCCCGACCGCCATTTCGGACTGGCCTTCTTTTTCGGCACGTTTTCACTTTAACAGATTTTCACTTGCATTTGGCAAGTAAGTTGGGCAGACTGTTCTCCGTCGTCCAGGGGGTCCTGCTTCCGCAAAGACCTTTCCGCGTGCATAATCGGCGGAAGCTATATCGGCTAAGCGGTTCCGGGTGAGGGAGGCTGCAATGACTTTTCTTCGCGATCTGAAATACGCGCTGCGCTCGCTGTCACGCACCAAAGGGCTGGCAATTACCGTAGTGCTCACGCTGGCGCTCGGTATCGGCGCCAACGCCGCCATCTTCAGCCTGGTGCGCGGCGTGCTCCTCCGCCCGCTCGTCAACAGCGACGAGGAACGTCTCATTTACATCCACCAAAGCGCGCCCGGTATCAGCCCCGGGGAAGTCCCTTTTTCCGTGCCGGAAATTCAGGACCTCCGGGCGGGCGTCAAAACGCTCAGCACTATCGGCGAGTTCTCCACCGTCGGTTTCACCATGATTGGCCTCGGCGAGCCTCGCGAAGTTCGTGCCGGCGTCGTCAACGGCAACTATTTCGACGTAGTCGGCCTCCATCCCGTCCTCGGCCGTCTCATCGGCCCGTCCGACGACGGTCCTAATGCTGCGGGCGTCGTCGTCTTGACCTATCGTTTCTGGTCCACTGCTTTCAAGAGCGATCCTTCCGTCCTCGGGAAGACCGTACGCCTCGGCGGCGGCTTCGGCGATCGCTCTGCCGCTGTCATTGGCGTCCTCGAACCCTCTATCCCCTATCCCGCGGATACGGAAATCATTGCCAACATCGTCACCAGCCCCCACCATCTCTCCGCCACCATGCAGAACGGGCGCGTCCATCGCATGACGGAACTCTTCGGCCGTCTCGCCCCCGGCGTCACCGTGGATCAAGCCCGCGCCGATCTTCGCACTGTCTACGCTCCGATGCTCAAGGATCATCCCGACGCTTATTCGCCCCAGGCGCGCTTCCAAATCGACGCCAGACTCCTCCGCGAGCAAATCACCTCCGGCGCTCGAACGGTTCTCCTCGTTCTTCTGGCCGCCTCCGGCCTCGTGTTTATCATCGCCTGCTCTAACGTGGCCAATCTGATCCTCGCCCGCAGCGTCCGCCGTGAGGGCGAGCTCGCCATCCGCGCCGCTCTGGGCGCTGGCCGTGGCGCGCTGCGCCGCATTTTGCTGGCGGAGAGTCTCCTGCTTTGCGTCGCCGGCGCCACTCTTGGCGTGATCATAGCCCGGCCGCTCCTCGCCGTGCTGGCTCGCTACGCCTCCCGCTTCTCCGTCCGCGCGCTAGACCTGACCGTCGATGCCAGCATGCTGTGGGTCGGGGCGGGGCTGGCCGTGGCTGCGGCTGTGCTCCTCGCGTTTGTCCCGCGCCTGCCGTCCACCGACGCCTCCCATGGTTTGGGTCTCTCCAGTGGCAGCGTGCGCATCGCCGGTAGCACCAATCGCCGCCTGCGCATCTTTGCCGTCACGCAAATCGCGGCGTCCTTCATCCTTCTCGCTGGCGCCAGCATGCTGCTCAAAACCCTTTTGTCAATCCAGGCCGCGCAGACCGGCCTCGACACGCGCCACGTCCTCGCCATCAATGTCCCCGCCGTTTCCTACGGCAAGACTCCTGAACAGGTCATCGATTTCTACAAAGAATCCATCCGCCGCATCGAAGCCTTGCCCGGAGTGAGCAAGACCGCTTTTGGCCTTGTCGTGCCCTGGCGCGACGCCGGCAACTTTGGTCCTGGTTTCCAGTTCTCCGCCGACGGCCACGTCAAGGGGCCCGGCGAAGAGGATCCGCGAGCCCAGTTGCGCACTATCTCTCCCGGCTTTTTTGCCGCCCTCGGTGTTCCCATCATCGCCGGCCGCGATTTCAATCAGCTGGACGGCGAAAAAGGGAAAGAGCCCGTCGTCATCGTCAGTCAAACTCTCGCTCAACGATTGTTCCCCGGCCGCGATCCCATCAATCGCCATGTCTATTGGACGGATCCCGTGATGAAATTCGTCCCCATTAGCATCGCGCCGCACCGCATCATCGGCGTAGCCGCCGATATTGACGACGAACACGTCGTTCCCGGCCCCATCCTCACCGTCTACAATAGCTTTGACGAGGGCCCCATGTTTGGCGGCCGCCTCTTCGTGCACACCGGCGCCAATCCTTATTCTCTCGTCACACCGGTCACTCAGATCATTCGCGGCATGTCCGTCGACCAGCCCGTCGAACGCGCCGCCACTCTCGAGGATGTTCGCGCCGAAGTTCTCACTCCTGACCGCCTCAACACCGTGGTGTTCGGCATCTTTGCGGCGGTCGCTCTGGCCATTGCCTTGGTCGGCGTCGCCGGCGTTCTGGCATTCTCCGTCAGTGCGCGTACGCGCGAATTCGGCGTCCGGCTGGCCATTGGAGCTCAGCCGCGGCAACTCCTCACGAGCGTCATTGCCGAAGGCGCAATTATGGCCGCGGCGGGCGTTATCGCTGGGGCCGCGTGTGGCTACGTGTTGGTCCGGCTGGCGCGCAACTCTTTCGAGGACGTGCAGATGCCCGGCAGCCTGCCTGTGGTTGTATCTGTGGTCGTACTGTTGGCCGCCGCGGTTGTGGCCTCCGTGCTGCCTGCTGCCCGCGCCGCGCGCATCGATGTTACCGAGGCGCTACGGTCGGAATGACAATTTGAATTGTCGATACACGCGAAGCGAATGGCACACAGCTCGGTTGTAGGGGCGCAGCATGCTGCGTCCCTACTCGGCAAGCCTGTGAATTTTCACGAAGGAGCGAGTTATGAGCCAGGTGAGAGTGTTGGTTGGCACACGAAAAGGCGCGTTCATTCTTACCTCAGACGGCAAGCGCCAAAATTGGAACGTTAGCGGCCCCCATTTTGCCGGCTGGGAGATGTACCACCTTAAGGGCTCGCCCGCCGACCCGAATCGCATCTTTGCTTCGCAGTGCAGCGGCTGGTTCGGCCAAATCATCCAGCGCTCCGATGACGGCGGCAAGACTTGGACGCAGCCAGGAACACCGCCGGGCGAACAAACGGCCCCTGGGGGCGCGCCCAAAGGGGAGAGCAACAAGTTCGTCTACGACACCTCCGCCACCGGCAAACCCCTGACCACTCACATGTGGTACGACGGCACCCAGCATCCTTGGGAATTCAAGCGCGTTTGGCATCTCGAACCCTCGCCTAACGATCCGGATACGGTTTACGCCGGAGTAGAAGACGCCGCTTTGTTCCGTTCCACTGACGGCGGAAAAAACTGGCAGGAGCTCTCCGGGCTTCGCGGCCATGGCACGGGCCCGCGCTGGCAGCCCGGCGCCGGCGGAATGTGCCTCCACACCGTCATTCTCGATCCAAAGGATCCGGGCCGCATCTACATCGCCATCTCGGCCGCAGGCGCTTTCCGAACCGACGACGGCGGCAAAAACTGGCGGCCCATCAACAAGGGGCTCCATTCCCAATACATCCCCGACCCGAATGCCGAAGTCGGCCATTGTGTCCACCACGTGGCGATGAATCCTTCGCGCCCCGGCGTTCTCTTCATGCAGAAGCACTGGGACGTCATGCGCAGCGACAACGCCGGCGACCTCTGGAAGGAAGTCAGCGGCAACTTGCCGACCGACTTCGGCTTCGTCATCGACGTCCACGCGCACGAACCGGAGACTATCTATGTCGTACCCATCAAGAGCGACGGGGAGCACTTCCCGCTCGACGGCAAGCTGCGCGTGTACCGCAGCAAGAGCGGCGGCAACGAATGGGAAGCCCTCACCAAAGGCTTGCCGCAAAGCAACTGCTATGTGAACGTCTTGCGCGATGCCATGGCCGTCGACTCGCTCGATAAATGTGGCGTCTACTTCGGCACCACCGGGGGACAGGTGTACGCCTCCGCCGACGCCGGAGACAACTGGAACCCTATCGTCAGCCACCTTCCGGCCGTGCTTTCGGTAGAGGTGCAAACACTGGCATGATCCGTGTCGTGCTTCCCGGGCATCTCCGAACGCTGGCGCGCGCAGGTTCTGAAGTGCAATTAGATATTGTGGGGCCGGTGACGCAGCGCTCGGTTCTTGACGCCCTGGAGGCGCAATATCCCATGCTACGCGGCACGATCCGTGATCACGTCACGCAAGAGCGCCGCCCATTTCTGCGCTTCTTCGCTTGCTCGGAGGACTATTCTCTCGAGCCGCCGGATACTCCGTTGCCTGAGGCCATCGCATCGGGGAAGGAACCCCTTCTCATCATTGGGGCCATTGCCGGTGGGTGAGGGCAAGCGCAGTCGCCACTTTCCTGTTTCACGGGAAGCGGTTATAACCACCTGTTGATTCTTCGTTCAAACGACGTGCGGAGGAAAACTCATGCCAACAGACACGCAAACGGCTCCCATCTCGAAGACAGCCCTTTGGGTCGGGCGCATCCTGAGCGGCCTGGTCATCTTGTTTCTCACTTTTGATGTGGTCTTTAAATTCATAAAGCCGGCTCCGGCCCCTGTCGTGGAGACGATGGCTCATGTGGGTTGGGCCCTCAGCCTCGGGCCAGTTCTCGGGATCATCTTGCTGGTGTGTGTTGCCCTCTATGCCATCCCGATGACCTCCGTTCTTGGCGCGATCCTGCTGACGGGTTATCTTGGTGGCGCCATTGCCACGCACTTACGCGTCGGCGATCCACTATTCAGCCATGTTTTGTTTCCGACGTATTTGGGCGTGCTGCTCTGGGGCGGTCTCTACTTGCGCGAACCCCGCCTCCGCGCGCTCCTCCCGCTGCGCAGTCCCAAGACACCCTAGTCGTGCCGCGCTCCGTGCAAAACCTTCACCGCGTGCGGTAGGAGGTGCGCCACCGCTTCCAGTGATTCCACCGCGCCTTTAGGGCTTCCCGGCAGGTTTACAATAAGCGTTTTTGTTCGCACCGCTGCGGTTCCGCGCGATAAGACTGCCGTTGGCGTCTTCTCCAGGCCCTTCCGCCGCATCTCTTCGGAAAGCCCGGGCACGATCCGGTCGGCTACCGCCTGAGTCGCTTCCGGCGTGTTGTCCCGCGGCCCAATCCCCGTTCCACCGGTGGTCAAGAGAACATCAACGCGTCCGGAATCAGCCAGCGCACGCAATTGTTCGCGGATATTTGCGGGATCGTCGGAGACGTGCAACGCCGAGGTGATTTCCCAGCCTAGCCCCCGGCAAAACGCGACAACCGCCGGGCCGGACAAATCCTCGCGCTCGCCTTTCGTCACGGAGTCGCTGATGGTAAGGACCGCTACGCGCATCAGGAGGGTTTCTTCGTGTCACTCACGGCGTCTGTACCGTATCGCGATTGGCCTCATCCATTAGCCGCATCGCTTCCATCAGCAGCCCTGTGGTATTGCGTGTTGTAGTCGTCTTTGTCGAGGCATTCGCGGCGTTGAAGTCGATTTCAAATTCTCCCGCCGTCCACAACACCACTTTATAGACGGCGTCGTCCCCTTCCACCGAACCGATCTTCGCGTCCCGGCACTGCCCGCCGGCAAAATATAGTTCACACTGAGCGCCGCCCTGCCGTACCATCAAGCGGCACGACTTCTGCCCCATCTCCAGCGACTGCATCAGGTCGATCATGCTCATCTCTTCCAGCCGCCCCTGAATGACCCCCGGCCGCGAAGCCTTCTTCTGCAGCTTCTCAAGGTGCAGGCGGTCCACGACTTTCTTCGTGATGCGCACCAAATCCTTAATCAAAAATGGCTTGGGGATGAAGTCCTCGACGCCATCCACCAGCGGCCTCAGACGCTCCTCGATGTCCGGCCGGCTGGCCATGAACAAAAACGGAATATGCCGCGTCGCCTCGCGCGCGCGCAGTTTTTCGAAGAGCTGCCTGCCGTCCAGCCCCGGCATTTTGTAATCGCACAGAATCACGTCCGGCGGTGAGTCGACCACCTTCAGCAGTGCGTCCGCGCCGTCCGTGGAAGTCTCCACCTCGCAAGACCCTTCAAGCCCCTTCACGATCAAATCGCGCACCAGCGGGTTATCCTCCGCCAACAGCAGTTTCACCGTTTTGTGCGGGCCGGTGGTCATCGCTCACGCCTCGCCGCGCCCTTGCGCCGATGAAAGTCCCCGCTCTTTCCCCCGGTCTTCTGGGTGAGCACGATGTCCGTGATTTCCATCCCTTTATCGAGGGCTTTGCACATGTCGTAGACTGTGAGGGCCGCGGCGCTTACAGCCACCAGGGCTTCCATTTCCACGCCCGTCTGGGCGGCGGTTGTCACTGTAGAGTGTACTTCCACGCCATTTTGGCACAGGCGTGCGGTCACATCAATGTGCGTCAGCGGCAGCGGATGACAAAGAGGTATCCATTCCGCGGTCCTTTTCGCTGCCGCGATTCCCGCGATTCGCGCCACTTCCAGCGGATTCCCTTTTGGGTTTTTCAGCCGCCGGACCGCCTGCACCACGCGCGGCTTCATCTTTACAAAGCCCTGCGCCGCCGCCGTTCGTGTCGTCACCGCTTTTCCCGACACGTCCACCATCCGCACTTCGCCTTTCTTTCCGTAATGCGACAGCTTCGCCATGTCCGCGTCTAAACGATGTCCTTTCTCAGTAACACGGAAACATTCTCGCCGATCTCCACTTTTTCTCGGTCTGCTGGCACCACCAGGAAGCAGTTCGCCTTCGAAAGCGCTGTAATATCCCCCGAGCCTTGCCACTTCAAAGCCTTGACTTCCGTCACGGCCCCGCGCCACTCCACCCGCGCCGGCAAAAAATGCGTCAGCCCGGGCTTTTCATTCATTGCTTCCCCAAGCCGCGCCTCGACCAGCGGCAACGCGCGCGCCTCCGCTCCGCTCAACAAATCAATCGCCGGCGCTACAAACAATTCGAACGTCACCATTGTCGAAACAGGGTTCCCCGGCAACCCGAACACCGGCTTCCCCTGGCATGTTCCGAACACCGCCGGCCTCCCTGGCCGGATCGCCACCGCGTCGAAAAAGAATTCCGCTCCCATCGCTTTGAGCGCGCTTTCCACTAGGTCGTACTTCCCCATTGAAACGCCGCCCGACAGCACGAGCGCATCCTCTTTCAATCCGCGCTCGATTTTCTCTCCCAAATCCTCGATTCGGTCCGCCGCGTTCCCCAGCACCACTGGCTCGCCGCCCGCAATACGAACCTGTGCTGCCAGCGAAACGCTATTGCTATTTCGAATCTGAAACTCCCCCGGTGTTTGGTCGATCAAAACGACTTCGTCCCCGGTCGAAAGAATCGCCACTCGCGGCCGCTTCGCGCATTGCAAGTTAACCGCGCCAACTTGCGCCGCCAGCGCCAGCTCCGCGTACCCGAGCCGCATCCCGCGCATCAAAATGGTCTGCCCGGCTGCCGCTTCGCTCCCCTTCGGCACGATGTTCTGGCCGCGTTGGGTCGCTCGTTCGAACCGCACGAGATCGCCTTGGCGGCTCGTCTGTTCAATCATCACGACCGCATCCGCGCCCGCCGGAACCGCCGCGCCAGTCATGATCTGCAAACAGGTTCCCGCGGTGAGTGCCTCCCGCACCGTATCGCCGGCTTTGATTTCCCCCACGCACTTCAGTTGCGCCCCGGGCACGGCATCGTTCGAACGAACCGCATAGCCATCTCGCGTCGACCGGTCAAACGGCGGATACTCGCGATCCGTCTTCACTTCTTGCGCCAGCACCAATCCCAGCGCCTCCAACACGCTCACAACCGCGCTCGGGCGCGTTCCTCTCCTCTTTCCGACTTCCTCGATGACTTTGTTCCGTGCTTGCTCGTAGCTGAGCATGAGTGAGGTTTCGTGGCGGCGGGCTTCAGCCCGGCGTCTTTACTCTACTCTACTTACTTTTCTTTTCTTCGCTTCGCTTCGGCTCTACTCTCTGCGTTTAAATTCTCTTCACAGCCACCGCGCCAGCAGCGTCCCCTCCGGCACAATCGTCGCGTCCCGCTCTGGCCCGGTCGAAATCATTCCAATCTCCACCTGCAGAAACTCGGAAATAAATCTCAGATACTCAATCGCCGCTTTCGGCAGCTTCGCCCCGTCTTTCAGCCCATACGTTGTTGCGTTCCAACCCGGGAGCGTCTTGTATTCCGGAGTAACGTGCTCGTACTCTTCCGCCAGCGCCGGCATTTCCTTCAGCGGGGTGCCTTTGTACTTGTACCCCACACACACCTGAATTTCCCGCTGCGTATCAAAAACGTCCAGCTTGGTAATCACCATCGAATCGATCCCATTGATCATCTTCGCGTACCGCAGCACCTGCAAATCCAACCAGCCGCAGCGTCGCGGACGCCCTGTGACCGCGCCGAATTCTTTGCCGCGCTCACGCACCTCTGTGGCCTCGAGATCGGGCATCTCCGTCGGAAACGGCCCGCCTCCCACTCTCGTCGTATACGCTTTCGAAATTCCCAGCACGTGCTTGATTTTCGTCGGCGGCACGCCCACGCCCGTCGCCGCCCCGCCCGAAGTCGCGCTGGAAGACGTTACATACGGATACGTTCCATGGTCGATGTCCAGCATCGTCCCTTGCGCGCCTTCGAACAGCACGGACTTCCCTTCATCCAGCGCGCGGTTCAACAATTCCGCCGTATCGCAGATATACCCGCGAATATTTTCCCCCAGCTTCAGTGTTTCTTCCACTTCATGCGAAAAGTCGATGTCCGCGCCGTACGCGCCCTTTGCGAGCCGGTTCTTCTCCGCCACCACCTGCGCGGCCTTCTTTCGAAACAGTTCCGGCTCCAGCAGGTCGCACATGCGCAGCCCCCGCCGCGCCATTTTGTCTTCGTAAGCCGGCCCGATCCCCCGCGAAGTGGTGCCAATTTTGTTCGCCCCGCGCGCGCCTTCCGCCGCCTTGTCCAGCTCCCGGTGATACGGAAAAATCAGGTGCGCGCGATTGCTGACGTGCAATCTCCCCTTCACTTCGATCCCCGCCTTGGCAAGCGTCGCGATTTCCGCCACCAGCGCTGCCGGATCCACCACCGTGCCCGTTCCAATCACCGCCTGCTGCTTCGGCCGCAGAATCCCGCAAGGAATCAACTGCAGCACGTAGCGGTCTTTCCCGATGATCACCGTGTGCCCCGCATTGTGGCCGCCCGCGACGCGCGCGATGTAGTCAAATGATCCGGCAAGGTAGTCCACCACCTTGCCCTTGCCTTCATCGCCCCACTGCGCGCCTACTACCACGACCGATTTCATCCAGCCCTTCTCCCTAAGGTAGGACAGGCATTCTGGCCAGTCTCTTCCCTCTCTTCAACCACACTTCCGCGCCGCCATCATCACTTCGTCAAAACTGCTTTGGAAAGCACCGCGAATCAGCAGGTACTTATCGTAAGCTCGCCCCGCCCCCAACGCAAGCCAGGGATAGTTCAGCTGCAAGGCTTTCGCCGCCGACGATGGCGTTTTTGACACATCCCCATTTCCGGTAGTGGGTCAGTTTGAATTTTATTAATCGTGACAATAGGGGTCAAAATTCAAACTGACCCACTACCCCATTTCCTCCGCAGTTGAACGCCTGCGAAAAGAAATGCTAGACTTTCCGAAGTTGGACACCGGCTGGCGCGGCGGCGAGCCCGTCCTTCTTGTATCGGTGAGGGCGTTCGCCTGTCACATGCCTCCTTTCCGTTTCCCGGCCTTACGGGTTCATCCAAGACGTGCCACGCGCTGGTCAATGCTCCTCGTATTGTCGGCCCTCGCGCTTCTTCCGCTTCTCTGGTATCGACTTTCCTTCACGCACGCCCGCGCGGCTCGCTTGCGGCCCATTCCGCGAATTGTGCTCTGGGCTTGGGAAGAGCCGGAAGATCTGCGATTCGTCAATCCGCGAGATACCGGCATCGCATTTCTGGCGGCCGCCATCCGGCTCCAGGCCGGGGATACGATCATCCATCCCCGCTTTCAGCCTCTTCGCGTGCCTGACGCTGCGAAACTTGTCTCCGTCGTGCGGATTGAGGCGGACTCCCGCGCGGAGCTAAGCCGTTCCCAAATGGAGCGCTCTGTCGCAGCCATCGTCGAGACCGGTTCATGGCCGCGCGTTCACGCCGTGCAAGTGGATTTCGATGCCACGCTTTCGCAACGGAATTTCTATCGCAATCTTCTGATCGAACTGCGCCGCAGGCTGCCGCCTGCGGTACCCATCTCGATCACGGCGCTTGCTTCCTGGTGTCTCGACGACAATTGGATTTCGGCCCTGCCGATTGACGAAGCCGTGCCCATGCTCTTTCGAATGAGTGCGGGCAGGGATCAAGTCGTGGCCCGGCTGGCCTCCGGAACGGATTTTCGTTCTCCGCTCTGCCAGGCCAGTCTTGGCATTTCAACGGATGAGCGCTGGTCCACGCTGCCTGCCGGGCGCCGCGTTTATATCTTCCATACCAAACCGTGGGATCAGAAAACGGAACTGGCCTTGCTCCGGGAGGTGCGTCAATGGCGATAAAGCTCGTGAGTCGTGTGCTCTTGCTTCTTGTGGCGTTGAGTCTCCTCGTCATTCCCATCTACAGTTGTGGACCATTTTTCGAGTCCGCGGTCTTCACTTTTCAAAACCGCCCCGATGGACCAGACTCGGACTTCGCTGCGGGGAAGATCGGCATCCTGCTGCCGAGTTTCCGCTCAGCCTATTTGATTGTGGCTTACCGCTATCTGTCCGGCGTCAAGTTGAGCAACGAGCAACAAGCCGCCGCCCTGCAAGTCTGGCAAAAGAATGTGACTCCCGAGCAACCTGACGTCGAGGACGATCTGACAAAATGGAGTGAAGCTCGCCGGAGCGTTCCAAATCTTCCGCCCCATCCGGACATTTCGCCTTATGCCGTAGTGTCCGAGGATCAGCCCTACTTCAAATTTACCAATTGTCAGGCGGACGCCTTCCGAAATGCCACGAGAACGCTACAGGATCGAACCGCTAAGTTCGGAGCCACCAGCGCCGAGTTGCGGGAATGGGCTGCCGGCCAGGACCACGTGTTTGCCAATTGCGGTGGCGAAGCAGAACAAATTCCCCCCGCGCTCAGCTCCGGCCCTCGGTTGCTCCGGGCGGATCGCGCTTACCAAATTGCCGCCGCCCATTTTTACTCGCGCAATTTCGACGATGCGGTGAAGGAATTCGATGCCATCGCGCAGGACGCCGCTTCACCGTGGGCGGGGATCAGCCCATACCTGGCGGCTCGCGCGCTGATTCGGAAGGCCAACCTCCAGAATAAGTCCGACGAGGCCTTCGACCGAGCCGTGATGTCCGCCGCCCAGGCGCGCTTGGAGCGCATCGTCGGCGATCCGCATCCCGGTGCTATTCATCAGCCGGCCGTCAGGCTGCTGAACTACGTTCGCTTTCGAACGGAACCGTCGAAGCGCGTGGCCGAACTCGGCGAAATCCTTCAGAAGCCTGACTCCGGCACCAACTTCAAACAGGATTTGTGGGATTACGTTTTGTTGCTCTCCAACGGCCAAAACAGCGGCGATCCGAGCGACTGGATCCAGACCCTCGGAGCTCTGAGAGCGAATCCCCCTTCCTTCCCACGCCAACTGCCAGACTTGGCCAAGCATTCGTTGGCCCGTTGGCAGGAGACGAAATCCCTGCCCTGGCTGATCGCGGCCATCACCACGGCTAAGTCCAATGACCCGGAGGCGCAAACCTTGCTCACCGCCGCACAGCAAGTGCCCGCCTCTTCGCCGGCCTATCTGACGGTCCGGTATCAAGCAATACGGCTGATGATCGCAACCGGCAAGCTCGAACCTGCCCGAAAAGAACTGGATCTCCTGCTCGCAAACCCAGGCATCCCCATTGGCTCGCATAATCTATTCAACGAACTACGATTGACCCTCGCGACCAGCCTCGAAGACTTTCTCCAGCACGCGCCGGAAACGACTGTTCCCTCAAAGCTCGACGAATCAACAGACGAGGTCGTGCCAGACACGCAAAATAGTAGCCAGGCTCCACAACCCTATTTCAGCGACTACGCTGCCGAAATTTTCCTCAAGCGCCTGCCTCTTCAAACCCTGGTTCAGGCTGCGGAGTCCCAAGCTTTGCCGAAGCTTCTCCGGCGAGACTTGGCCCACAGTACCTGGGTGCGTTCGGTTCTCTTGGGAGACTTTGGGACCGCGCTGGAGTTGCAACCGGCGCTGCATGATCTCGACCGGCCTCTTTGGACCAGCATGGAATCCTTTCGTTCGGCAAAGACGGACCCCGAGAAGCATATTGCTGCCCTCCTGGTGATTCTTAGCAACCCCGGGATGAAGCCCTCCGTGCGCGCAGGTTTGCCCCGTTCCACCACGTTAGCCGAAATCGACCAATTCCGAGACAACTGGTGGTGCGCGGATATGGAAGGCGGACCAACCTGGAACAAGAGCTTCGTCGGCGAGTACAACAAGGACAGCAATCTCAAATTCGTGGACCGCGATCCGGATTTTCCGTTCCCCGCATGGCTAACAGACGCGCAGAAATCGCAAGCATCGTCTCAGTGGGCCCAGCTTGGCGCCGTGGGGACCGCGCCCAACTTCCTCGTTCGCCAACTCCTCGCCTATGCAAACGAGCACCCGGATGACCCGTCAGTTCCCCAAGCTTTGCACCTCGCCGTGCGTGCGACGCGCTTCGGGTGCGTAAATATCGAGACCTCCAAGCTCTCGAAAGTGGCGTTCGATCTCCTCCACCAAAACTATCCACAAAGCGAGTGGACCGCCAAGACGGGTTATTACTACTGATTCAGGCGGGCGTGTTCAACCGTGTTCAAATGACTTGACGAAGAGGATTCATTATTCTAGACTACTGTATGGAATATAGAAACAGTACCCATGCCAATTAGTATCAAGAATCCGGAAGCGGAGAAACTTGCCCGCGAGATTTCTAAGGAAACCGGCGAGTCTCTAACCACCGCGATCACCAACGCTCTGCGCGACCGTCTCCAGCGTCTCCGTGGGC
>Ga0210400_10001181_pt1 | contig 26359 bp, 27 predicted proteins | sample IncBWH26MmetaG_FD_155456 | JGI IMG/M metagenome (GOLD analysis project Ga0210400, IMG submission 155456) | Forest soil microbial communities from Barre Woods Harvard Forest LTER site, Petersham, Massachusetts, United States - Inc-BW-H-26-M | ecosystem: Environmental > Terrestrial > Soil >... | reverse complement strand
CCATCCTCATCCGGGCCTGCGAGCCCGTTTCGGGCCTATCTGTCATCAAGCGACGCCGGGGCACGGACGCCAGCGGCCCCACGCTGCTGGCGGGCCCGGGCAAGGTGGCCCAGGCGCTGGGGCTGGATGGATCCTTCAGCGGGAGGCCGTTGTTCGAAGCAGGCGGCCTCGAACTTCGGGAAGGCGATGCGCCCACAGGCATCCTCAACGGTCCCCGCGTGGGCATCGACTACGCGGCGGAGGCCGACCGCGTGTCCCGCCTCCGCTTCGCCCTCACGGATACCAAGTGGGTGACGGTTCCGAAGACGCTCAGTCCGGAAGATCGTTCCGGTTGACGACCTTGGGCCCGTCGCCCGCGGCCTTCTCGTAGGTGCCGTCGCCGCGGTTCACATATTTCGTGAGGCCCTTGCGGGCGATGTCGTCGTTGGTGAACGACTCCTTGTGGTAGAACGCGTCCATTCGCTTGAGATCGGCCGGCACCGAGAGCAGCCGCACGCGCCGGCCCCCGCAGGCGCAGGATCCGGGCTCGCCATCCACCGCGATGAGCAGCTCTTCCACCTGCCCGCAGGCTTCGCACCGGTAATCGAACAGGGGCATGGCGTCTCCTCCCGATATACTAAGGGTTCGCGCGGATCTTGAGGGAGCCGCGGGATGAACGGGGGTGACCGGTTTCGACAGGTCATGCATCCGGATGTCCGGTGCAGGCGGGGGTTGGTCGGATGGCCCCCTTATCAATCCGCCCAAAACCAAACTGCCAACGATAATTTCGAACTGGCTCTCGCCGCCTAAAACACCCAAGCAATTGGTTGTCTAAGTGACGGGCGAGCATCCGCGATCTCCGGGTAGCGGGCTCGTTAAACCTCCTGACGGGTGGCTTCGGCCTGCCGGATGGAGGCACCGGATAGGTCCTCCCCACGCTCCCCAAGGAGGATCGAGATCGCGGGGGCAAGCGTCCCGAGCGGCTCGTCCGTTCCCCGCCGGGTGGCTTCAAGAGCGGACCAAGCCTGTGGAAGAGCCGCCAGCCGGCATGTCTTGGACGGGGGTTCGACTCCCCCCACCTCCACCAGTGGAGACGCCGCCGCAAGGCGGCGTCTGTGTTTTAAACCATAAAATGGTGTGACGAACAGCTATAACTTGGCCGAACGGACAGGTTATGGCTGTTCTACATTGAGTGCATCGCCTCTAAATTGCCTTGTGAGGTATGCGATCTTAACCTCTCATCCTGGATGTGGAGGGCTGACCACCTTTCGGGTGGAATGAAGAGGTCGAGGATGGCCATGGACTCTGGTCGTGATCTTGAGCAGACACCAAAGACGGATGAGACGGAGCAGGCGCTCACCTTCATGGGGGTTCAGGCGCTTCTCTTTCCTGCGCAATAGGGAGGACCACGGAACCTGAAGGGTCTTTGCAGCCTCGCGTTCTGTGAGACCGAGCTCGTGGACCATGCCTTTGAAGTCCTGGAGGGGAATGCCGCGGCGAATCAACCTCACAATTTCCATTGGGTAGGAAGCCGACCGCGAGACGACATCCCTGGTCATGGAGGGCGGTGACTTCACTCCCATGGATATGCCTTCCGCCGATCGAGGATCCGTTTGACCGGGTCTTCCCCATTCTTCCAAGACACGCGTACCGGGGTGCTGGAGGTCGGGAGCAGTGGACCTGACCAGCCGGGGAACAAGGTCTTCATGGCTTCGTGGAGAGCGGCTTTGGGGTCCTTGGGTGTCTTGTCTCGTGCAGCCTCAAGCCCGGCCCAGAGCAGCTCGCGAATCGTGGCCGCCATGGTCGTCTGCCCGTAGAGACGGTGATAGTGAGCCAGCGCATCCTCCAGTTCGGGGTCGAGCCGGATCGTGCGTGGTGGCTTGGCGCTCTGGGAGACATTGATGTACCCGCCCATTTGGCTCTCAGACCTGGCATCGAGCCCTTCAGGATGAAGGTAGTCCCACTGGCCCATCTGGCAATGTAGACCTTGGCGATCGCTACGCCCAGCCCCTGTCGAGGCCGCGGAGGTGTTCATAGGCCTCGATCAGAAGGGATGCTCCCCTTAACCACACTTTGTTCATAAATTCCTGCCTTTCTTCTTTGCGTTTATTGCCTGGTTTCAGATCGTCGGAGCGCTGCCCTCAACTGGGAGGGCGTCGTCCCCTCCCACGTTCGGAAAGCTCGATAGAAAGAGTTCGAATCCTCGTAGCCGAGCAGAAATGCCACTTCCGTGACATTAATCTCCGGCCGGTTGAGGTACTCGTGCGCCAGTTCCTGCCGCGCTTGAAGAAGCAACTGCCGGAAGGTTGCGCCGTCATCAATGATTCGACGCTGCAAGGTCCGATCGCTCAACCCGAGCTCGTGTGCCACGGCCGATATCTCCGGCCGGTTTCCCGCGAGCAGGCGTTTGAGAATCCATTTCACCTGCTCACTGATCGAACTTTGCGCACGGCGCTCTTCAAGCGCGCGTTCGAGCTGCGGATTCAACATGTCAAGTAGTTCGGCGTTGTAGGTAAGGAATGGTCGGTCGAGATCGGTCGCATGCAGGATGAGCGCATTCCGTTCCGCTCCAAATGTGATCGGGCCCTTGAAATAGGCTTCGTGGAAGCCGGTCGCCTCCGCGCTGCGCTTCAGCTCGACCCTTTTCGCCGTGACCAAATGCCCTGTGCCGCGGCGACCAAGTTCAACGAACGAGACGAAGGCGGCGTCTGTCAACAAAGGCGGCGTTTCTTCCTGCGCGTGGAGCCACACAGGCTCGATCACGCACTCGTCTTTGCTCACCTTGATTTGCAGTTCCTCGGGCGAACACAGTTGCTTGAAGCGAGCAAGGCGGGTGAGGGCATCCCGGTAGTCACGGGCGTAATAGGCCGCCATAGTTGACGGTGGCCGATTGCCAACGTCGATCTGGGTGGCGATCTTTAGGCCCGCGGCCGGATCAGCGGAGAGCTCGCCCACGGCACGCCAGAGTGCGAAGAACTGCGCCGTTGTGACGAGGTTCTTCTTGCCGTCGTACACAGTCAGCGGCAACCGAGCTTGGCTCAGTACCGCTGCTGGCGTAAGTCCGATCTTGCCGAGCCCTATCCAAAAGGCGTTCGCGGTTTTGAAACGGTCTGGCACGTGGACGGTCATTTTTTTCTCTCGCTGGCATTTCGTCTGGAAGCAATCGCGCTGTCAGGACATTCCTCGAGTTAGCCGATTATCGCTTTGGGTTCCAGGTACTCCTGCAGCCCGAAAATCCCACCTTCCCGACCGATCCCCGATTGTTTGAACCCACCGAAGGGAGCAAACGGATCGTGACTTACTGTGTTGATCAGAATCCGGCCCGCGGCGAGTTTGCGCGCCACACGGGTGGCCCTTTCCGGGTTCGCCGAGCTGACGTAGGCGATGAGGCCGAATTCGGTATCATTGGCGATTTCAATGGCCTCTGCTTCCGTCTTGTACGTCAATATCGACAAGACCGGTCCGAAGATTTCTTCCTTCGCGATACGCATGTCGCGGGTGACGTTGGCGAACACGGTGGGTTTGATGAAATTTCCATCCTCCAGTCCTTGGGGATGACCTTCCCCACCGATGACGAGCTCCGCACCTTCCTCGATCCCAGACTTGATGTACTCCTGCACGCGCTTGTACTGCTTTGTGCTGGCCAATGGGCCGAGGGTGATGTCCTTGTCCCTCGGATCGCCCATTTTGATATTTTCGACGGCCGCCTTGGCCAATCGCTTCACTTCGTCGAGGCGGTCTTCCGGCACGATCAGACGCGAGGCCGCAATGCAGGCCTGCCCGTTATTCAGATAGCAGGCGTTGACGGCCATCGGGATCGCCGTGGAGAGATCGGCGTCGTCCAGGATGATGTTGGGCGACTTGCCCCCGAGCTCCAGCGTCAATCGCTTCATTGTGTCCAGGGAGTTCTTGGCGACCAGTTTTCCGATCTGCGTCGAACCGGTAAAAGCGATTTTCTGAATGTCGGGACTTTGCGTTAACTCCGTCCCGACGACCTCGCCGAGGCCTGTCACGACATTGATGACGCCAGGAGGCAACCCGGCTTCATGAAAGGCGTCCATCAACACTTCTGTTTGCATAGCGCTCATTTCGCTGGGCTTGATGACGACCGTGCATCCGGCAGCGATTGCCGGCGCCACCTTGATCGCGATCGAGCCGGCGCTCGAATTCCATGGCGTAAATATGCCCACCACGCCGGCCGGCTCCATCACGACCTTAGAAGTGCCGACAGTTTTGACCAGGTCGAAGTCTTCGAGGACTTTCTTGAAGTGCAGGAAAATGTTTGCCGCGAGGTTGTTGGAGCCATTCGCACGGTCTTGCGGTGCGCCGTATTCCACGACCGTCGCTTCAACGAGTTGATCCATTCGTTTGGCCACAGCCTCGTGCAACCGCTGCAGGAGCTCCATCCGGTATTCCTTGCTACTTTGCGAAAAGGTGTTGAAGGCCACTTTCGCAGCACCGATTGCTTTTCGGGTGTCGATTTCGTCTGCCATGGTGACCTTGCCGATAACCTTGTTGTTGGTCGGGTTCACCAGATCGACGACCTGAGTTCCATGGGGAGTGACGAACTGACCGTTGATATAGACGCGATCAAAGACTCTTACGGGAGCCGCGGTTTCATGTGTGTTCATTTGCGTTATCCTCCACGAGGTTTCGGTTTTGCTGAGGTCGCTGCGTCTTTCAGGACCCCAGCCCAGAGAAATATGGCTCGAAAGACGATCGGCGGAAGTAGCAAAAGACGCCAATGTTCTTGCAGAATGTGCCAAACGGTTTATTGCCGGGCTACCGCTCCTAGTTCCAATCTCCGGGCCGCGACTTCGTTTTCCCGTTCCGTTATGTAGAGTGCCTACACAGTCGGAGAGGTGGTGCCTGTTTTAGGCACTGCGGACCTACAGGAAGGGATAGTCATAGACCTTTCCAGTCCCCTGGAAGATCCGGATGTCCGGATGCTCGGTGGCTACTTCATCTTCGACTCGCCCGACGCGTCCCTCCTGGTCTCGTTGATGCCCCCCGTCATTCATGTCCGAGGGGTTGAGCGCCTAGCCACGTTGGTTCGCCTGGTGGGGGAGGAGGCGATGGGGCAGCTACCAGGTCGAGATTTGGTGCTTACACGCTTGGTCGAGGTCCTGCTGATCGAAGCCTTGAGGGTCGCACCGAGCGAGCAAACCCCTTCGGGTCTCCTGCGCGGCCTTGCCGATCCTCAGTTGGCCCAGGCGCTAAGGCAGATGCACGGTCAAATCGCCCGCCCATGGACGGTGGAACAGCTCGCCAAGGTCTCGGCTCTCTCCCGTTCAGCCTTCTTCGATCGATTCTCGAGAACGGTCGGTCTGCCGCCCATGGAATACCTGCTCAGGTGGCGTATGGCCGTCGCGAAGGATTTGATGCGGAGAGGCGAACTGAGGATGGCAGAAGTCGCCGCGAAGATCGGTTATGGGTCCAGCAGTGCGTTCAGTACCGCGTTCAACAGGCATGTCGGCCAGCCGCCCAGTGCCTATGCCCGCCTTCCAAGGTAGATGGGTGGTGCCACGGCCGGAGCGCGTGCGCAATTTCAGTTCAATTATTGAAATAGAAGCTGTTCGCGAACGGACAAGATATGATTACAACTACGCACGATCGGACAATTTATGGTTGTCGTCGCGTCCGAAAACACCTGAATTCGGACTGGATTCTTCGCCGAAGATTGGACCGCGGGGTGTCTTCCGGACACTTTATGGTTTCGAACCCGGACAAGATATCCTTCACGACACAGTCTGTGTGTTTTGAACCATAAATTGGCCGAACGGACAGGATATGGTTGTCGCCGTGTCTGAAACACGCGGATTTCGACTGGATCCTTCGTCGAAGATAGGAGGCCGGAGGTCATCCCGGACACTTTATGGTTTCCGATCCGGACAGGATTTCCTTCACGACACACTTTTTGTGTTTTGAACCATAAAATGACCCAGGTGGTGGGGGTGACAACAATGTCCACCTCAGCGTGCCGGACCCGAGCACGATGAGCTGTTTGTTATTTTCCCGAAGAGTTCGATGGGCCAGTCTCGCAGAATGCGGCGCGGGCAAGGAGGAGGCCGCGTTCGCGATTGTTGCGGGTAAGGGCGGCGGCGCGTTCGAACTCGCTGCGGGCTTCGGGGTGGCGGCCTAGTTTGTAGAGGAGGTCGGCGCGGATGCTGGGGAGAAGGTGGTAGCGCGCGAGAGAGGGTTCGAAAGCGAGGGCGTCTACGAGTGTCAGACCGGCTTGGGGGCCGTGGGCCATGGCGACGGCTACGGCGCGGTTGAGCTCGATGACAGGGGAGGAGATCGCCTGGGCGAGCTCGGTGTAGAGGACGACGATGCGGTGCCAATCGGTTTCAGATGGCGTGCGGGCGAGGGCGTGGCAGGCGGCGATTTCGGCTTGGAGGAGATAGGGGCCGCGGGTGGAGTTGATGTTATGAGCGCGTGCGATCGCAGTTAGGCCGCGATGGATGAGGAGTTGATCCCATTGGGTGCGGTTTTGATCGAGGAGCAAGACGGGTTCGCCGGTGGAGGTGATGCGGGCGCGGGTGCGGGAGGCCTGGATTTCCATAAGGGCGACCAGGCCGTGGACCTCGGGCTCTGCAGGTGTGAGTTCAGCCAGGATGCGGCCGAGGCGGAGCGCGTCTTCGCAGAGGGCGGGGCGCATGAGGTCGTCGCCGGTGGTGGCGGAGTAGCCCTCGTTGAAGATGAGGTAGATGACCTCGAGGACGGAGGATAGGCGGGCGGCAAACTCGCGGCCGCGAGGGACCTCGAAGGGGATGTGCTTGTCGGCGATGGTGCGTTTGGCGCGGACGATGCGCTGGGCAATGGTGGGTTCGGGGGTGAGGAAGGCGCGGGCGATCTCGTCGGTGGTGAGGCCTCCGAGGAGGCGGAGGGTGAGGGCTGCGCGGGACTCGGTGGGGAGGATGGGATGGCAGGCGATGAAGACAAGCCGGAGAAGGTCGTCGCCGATGGTCTCGTCGAGGGTGGCGTCGAGGTCGGGCGAGGTTTGTTCGAGGGCTTCGAGTTCACGGGCGAGTTCTTCGTGCTTGCGCGCGGCGACGGCGTTGCGGCGGAAGAGATCGATGGCGCGGCGTTTGGCGGTTGCGGTGAGCCATGCCCCGGGATGATCGGGGACGCCTGATTGCGGCCACTGTTCAAGTGCGGCGAGGAGCGCTTCCTGCGCGAGATCTTCGGCCAGTTCAAAGTCGCGGGTGAGGCGGGTGAGGCGGGCGACGACGCGTGCGGACTCGATGCGCCATACGGCTTCGATGGTGCGATGCATGACCTGGTGTGGATCGGTAGCGGACACGGCTACCGATCACACCAGATCCACTCCGTGGATGCAAGAGCGCCTACTTGTTGGCGGTCTGATTTGGCAGTTCGGCTCGGCGCGCCACTTTGTGTTGGATCTGCTCCCCGGTCAGGACGGATGCGAAATCCTCCATCTCGAAGATCTGGCGGATTTCGACTTCACCCTCGCTGGTGGGGCTGCAGTTGGGGGCACGCTTGACCCACTCGATGGCCTCTTCGAGGGACTTGACCTGCAGGATCGTGAATCCGGCGATGAGCTCCTTGGCCTCGGTGAAGGGGCCGTCGATGACGGTGCGAGTCTTGCCGGAGAATCGGACGCGTGCGCCCTTGGAGCTCGGATGAAGGCCATCGAGGGCGAGCAAGACGCCAGCCTTCATGAGCTCCTCGTTGTACTTGCCCATCTCGAGCAGGAGCTGCGGATCGGGAAGGGCGCCTGCCTTCTCTGTCTCTGGGGTTGCTTTGATGATGACCATGAATCGCATGGCGAGATCTCCTTTGGGTGGAGGGATGGTGAGGTGGATTGTTTTCGGGTTTGGCTATTTGCTGGCTACCCGGTGAACTCAGGCGGAGAGGGCAGCTGGATCGCCGTGGCCCGCGTTCGTCATGCCTCTCTGTTGATACGTCGAACGGGGTGTGGCCGAATCGACATCAGAACAGCATTTTTCTGACCGTCGCCTGAATGCAGTCCGAGGATAGGGGAAACAAGAGGATCAGGATAGCTATCGAGCGACAGCCAAAACTGACCTCTTGGAGACAGAACTATTGACTCATTTGGTCGCCGGGGAGGCGACATGGAGAAGGCAGGGTGGACGCTGGGTCCCGGACAAGTGGGGGCCGAGGTGTTGGACGCACGGGAGGTTCGCCTGGGTCCCTATTTTGGGCCGATTCAAGGTATGGAGGGCCTTACTCAGCCCGCCAGCGAGCATTGATTCTCGTCCAACCATTGAATTAATTGAGATTCACGACCGGGCGGAATATGCCTCCAGGAATGCACGATTGGACACTTTATGGTTGTCGTCGCGCTTGGAAGCAGCCGAAATTCCGACCGAAATCTTCGTCGAAGAGTGGCGGGCCGAGGTCACCTCGGACACTTTATGGTTTATGACCTGGACAGGAATTCCTTCACGGCGCACTTTTTGTGTTTTGAACCATATCCTGTCGCAAACGACAGGATATGGTTGAAAGTTTCAGCCAACATCGGAGGATCGAATGCGAAGAGTCACAGGCATTGGCGGCATCTTCCTCAGCGCCAAGGATCCCAAGGTGCTACGCGATTGGTACAAGAAGCACCTCGGGATCGATGTTCAGGATTGGGGCGGAGCGGCCTTCGACTGGACTGACTCCGACGGCAATCCCATCAAGGGGACTACGGCCTGGTCGGTCGGTCCAGCGGACGGCACCCACTTCGCCCCGAGCAAGTCGACCTTCATGGTCAATTATCGAGTCGAAGACCTGGCCGCACTCCTCAAAGCACTGCGCGAGGAAGGTTGCGATGTGCTCGAGAAGACCGACGACTCGGAGTACGGGAAATTCGGATGGGTCATGGATCCAGAGGGCAACAAAGTTGAACTTTGGCAACCCCCAGAAGGGCAATGAAGTTCGGTTATTCGCGAGGCTGCGCCTCGCATTTTCATCCTTCTCGCATCAGGCGGATCAGCCCTCCGAGGGATAGCGCGTCAAACGCCCTTCCCGCTCCTCCTGGCCGAGGTCACAGCTCGTGAAACGGAAGATGAGGATCTCGCCTGAGAGGTAGCGCGTGTCGTGGAGGTCCCCCGGGAGGTAGACCCTGCACTCGCCCGCGCGCAACCGGTAGGCTTCGCGCTTCACGAGCCGCGCGCCCGCCTGCGGGTCCTCGATCCGGGCGAAGGTCCCCATTTCCATCTCGCCGCGCTGGACTGCATAGACCACCCACCCACTGCCGTGGTCGTGGGGAGGACGGCAGTGCCCCTGCCATCCCGCATGGGCCAGGAGCACGAAGCCGTGCTCAGGGTCCCGGTGGAGCTCCCGGCTTTCCGGACGGTCCCGCAGCAGCGTCGCCAGCCAGGCCTCTGTCTCCGGCGTCTGGGCGAGCGTTTCCAGGAGCCGGTGGACCCTCGACGCCAATTCCGTGCTCAGGGGTCCCCAGGCCGACCGGGCGTCTTCAATGAAGCGTTGCAGTGAATCTTGGGCCATGGACCCCTCCTTGATGAACGGCCGTTCCGCTTGCATGCGAGCCGTGGAAGCACCATGCTGCAACTTCAAGTCGACTTGAAGTCAAGGGGCCCCATGGACATTTCGGAAGTGGCGCGCCGCTCGGGCCTTCCCGCCTCGACTCTGCGGTTCTACGAAGAGAAGGGCCTGATCGTCTCCGTGGGTCGGCGGGGTCTCCACCGCGTGTTCGATCCGGGGGTGCTGGAACGGCTGGCGCTGATCTCCCTGGGACGCACCGCCGGGTTCTCGCTCGATGAGATCAAGCACATGTTCGCGCCTGACGGGCGTCCACGTATCGACCGCGCGAAGCTCGCGGCCAAGGCGGAGGAGGTGGACCTGCGGATCCGCGAGCTGGGCGCCTTGCGGGACAGCCTGCGCCATGCTGCCGCCTGTCCCGCGCCGAGCCACCTGGAATGCCCCACCTTCCGTCGCCTCCTACGCGTGGCGGCTCGTGGAGCCGTTCGGGGGTCCAGGAAAAGGGAAGCGGCGCGCTAAACGGGAAGAGAGTCTCTCTTAGCGGAGCCGTGGTTGATGCGCATCCTCGCGCAGCGCTCGTCAGCGCGGAGTACCGATGCGCCGGAGGCGCAGCTGAAAGTTCTTCCTCCCCCCGTCTTGACACCTCTCCTTATCGAAGAATACTTTACCAAATGGTTAACTAGATCTAACCCCATGCCCACCGACCCTCTCAGCGCCACCTTCGCCGCCCTTGCCGACCCCACCCGCCGGGCGATCCTGGCGCGCCTCTCCTCCGGCGAGACCTCCGTCACCGAGCTGGCGGCGCCCTTCGACATGAGCCTTCCCGCCGTCACCAAGCACCTCAAGGTCCTGCAGCGGGCGGGGCTCGTCACCCAGAGCCGCCGCGCCCAATGGCGGCCTTGCCGCCTGGAGGCGAAGCCCATGCGGGAGGTGGCGGATTTCCTCGAGCACTACCGCCGGTTCTGGGAGCAGAGTTTCGACCGGCTGGACGACTACCTGCGCGAACTGCAACAGAAGGAGAAAGGCCATGGCCGCAAAAAGCCCTGAGATCGGATCCGCCTTTGAGGTCAGCCTTACGCGCGACTTCGACGCCCCGCGCGCCATCGTCTGGAAAGCCTGGACGGACTCCGCGCGGCTCGCACAGTGGTGGGGGCCTCACGGTTTCACGAATCCGGTCTGCGAACTGGACCTGCGCCCCGGCGGCGCCATCCTCATTCACATGCGCGCGCCAGACGGCACCGTCTACCCAATGACGGGCATTCTCCAGGAGCTCGCGGAGCCGGAACGCATCATCTTCACGAGCGCCGCGCTGGGCCTGGACGGGAAACCGCTGTTCGAGGTGCTGAACACCATCACCCTCGCCGAAGAAGGCGGCAGGACAAAGCTCATGGTGCACGCCCGCGTGGCCGAGGTGAGCGCGGGGGCCTTGCCTTACCTGGCCGGGATGGAGGTGGGCTGGAGCCAGAGCCTTGATCGCCTCGAAGGCCACTTGGTCTTCCCTGCGCGCAGTTGACGGAGAACCCATGACCGGTGCGATTCCTCCATCCGCGGATTCTCTGCTTGCAGCCACGGGGCTCGTCAAATCCCTGGGCGGCAAGCGGGTGGTCGATGGCATTGACCTGGACTGCCGGGCGGGTGAGGTCCTTGGCCTGCTGGGGCCCAACGGCGCGGGCAAGACCACCACGCTGCGGATGTGCTACGGCTTCCTCCGTCCCGACGCGGGACGGATCGCCATCGCGGGCCATGATCTTGCCAGTGATGGCGACCGGGCCCGCCGCGCGCTGGGCGTGTGCACACAGGACGACACCTTCGACGGCGATTTCACAGTGCGCGGCAATCTGGTCCAGACCGGGCGCTACTACCGGCCGCGGCAGGCGGATCTTTCCGCCCGCATCGCCGCGCTGCTCAAACGCTTCGACCTGGACGCCTTCGCGGACCAGAAGCCCGACACCCTCTCCGGCGGCTATAAGCGGCGCCTGATGATCGCCCGCGCCGTGGTGCACCACCCCCGCGTGGTCTTCCTGGATGAGCCCACCACGGGGCTGGATCCGCTCGCGCGGGTAGCGGTGTGGGAGTTGATCAACGGATTGCGCGACGAAGGCATGGCCATCGTGCTGACGACCCATTACATGGACGAGGCCGAGCGGCTATCCGACCGTCTGCAGGTGCTCCAGGCGGGGCGCGTGCGGGCGGCGGGATCGCCCCGCACGGTGCTGGGCGATGTGGTGGGCGAGCATGTGGTGTCTCTCCACGCCCATGCGCCCGACGCGGCAAAGGTGGTGGACTGGTTCAAAGGCCGTGGCGCGAAACCGGCCCAGGTCCTTGCCAATTGGCATGTGGCCCTGGACGCGCCGGGACTGGCCGGGTTCGTGGCGGCCTTCCCCGACCTGCGATACGAAGTGCGTCCGCCGACCTTGGACGACCTCTTTCTCGCGCTCGCCACGGAGGCCGCCCCATGAATCCCTACGCTCCCGCCGCCGCCTGGCAGAGCCGCGCCGTGCTTGGCCGCCACCTGCGGGTGCATGTTCGCAACTGGTACACCGTCACGCTGCCGCCCGTCTGCGAGCCGCTCATCATGCTGCTGGCATTCGGCGGCGGCCTCGGCCGCCAGATCGGAACCCTTTCATGGCAGGGTCAGCGCCTGGACTATCTGCACTACCTGGCTCCGGGCATCCTGGCCTACACCGCCTTCATGTCGTCCTTTTTCCAGTCGCTGTTCGGCGCTTTCATCCGCATGCACTTCCAGAAATCATGGGAAGGCCAGCTGACGACGCAGGTGCGGCTGGAGCATGTGGTGTGGGGCGAGGCGCTCTGGGCGGCGACGCTGGCCACAGCCTACGCGGTGCTGGTCTGCGTGGTGCTGGCCGGCTTCGGTCTCGCGGGCGCTTTGAGGTTGCACTGGATCTGGCTGCCGGCGGCGGTTCCGCTGCTGTTCCTGGCCGCGCTCGCCTTCTCGGCCATCGGGCTCTTCTTCACCGCCATCCTCCCGAGCATCGACCACATGAGCCTGCCGTTCTTCCTGGTCATCATGCCCATCGGCTTCGCCTCCAGCACCTACTTCCCGCTTCCGGACATTCCGCTGCTATTGGCATTGGCGAATCTCAATCCATTGCACCACCTGGCGGAGGGGCTGCGCTGGCTGCTCCTGGCAGGGACGCCGACCTGGCACCTGGCCGCGGCGGCCGCGCTCTGCCTGGCGTTGCTGGCCGCGCTCGTGCCGATGGACATGCGCCTGCTGCGGAAGCGGGTATTCGGCGACAACTGAAACCACCTCCCTTTTGGAGAGCGAACCATGACCTCGAACCAGACCTACGCTACGGAACGCGAAATCATCTCCACCCGCCTGCTCGACGCGCCCCGCGAGCTGGTGTGGAAGGTGTGGACGGATCCGCAGCATCTCGTCCACTGGTGGGGCCCAAACGGTTTCACCAATTCCTTCGAGACCTACGATTTCCGCCCCGGCGGCGAGTGGCGTTTCGTCATGCACGGGGCCGATGGCACCGACTATCCGAACCACAGCGTCTTCGTGGAAATCGTGGAGCCTGAGCGCATCGTCCTCGACCACCTCTCCGGCCCGCGTTTTCGCATGGAGGCCGCCTTCGAGGATCGCGGCGGCAAGACGGCGCTGAGCTTCCGCGCCACCTTCGCCACGGAGAAGGATTACGAGGCCGTGAAGGGCTTCGCCATCGAGGGCAACCGCCAGACGCTGAGCCGTCTGGAAGATCTGGTGGCCTTGGCGGGCGGTCCTGCTTTCACCCTCAGCCGGACCTACGACGCACCCCGCGACCGTGTGTGGCAGGCGTGGACGGAAGGCGGCCGCCTCGCCCGGTGGTGGGGGCCCAAGGGGCTCAAGATGCGCGCGGCGAAGCTGGACCTCCTCCCCGGCGGCCTCTTCCACTACGGCATGAGCATGCCGGATGGCCAGGAGATGTGGGGCAAGTTCACCTTCCGCGACATCGTGGCGGAGCGGCGGCTCCTCTTCGTGAACGCCTTCTCGGACGCGGAGGGGAGCACCACACGGCATCCCATGGCCGCCAGCTGGCCCCTGGAAATCCTCAACCTCGTCACCTTCGAGGAGGTGGAGGGCCGGACAACCCTCACCCTCCGCGGCGTCCCCATCCACGCCAGTGAGGAGGAGAGGAAGACCTTCGAAGACGGTTTCGCTTCCATGCAGCAGGGCTTCAAGGGAGCCTTGGACCAGTTGGACGACTATCTGGCTCAAACTTCAAAGGGAAAACGATGAACATGGACAAGGCCATCACAATCTCGTACTTCTTGCTGCGCATCGTAGTGGGTCTACTCTCCTTCCAGGCGGGGATCATGATCGTCCTGGCTTGGTTGGTGTTCGGGGGCCGCCCCGAGGACCTGAAGTCCATGATGATGATCGGCGCGCTGTTGGCGCTTGTCGGCGGCCTCGCCCTCCTGCTGGGCCTCTTCACCCGGCCGGCCGCTTTCATCCTTTCGGGTAAGACGGTGGTGGACTACTGGCAGTTCGGCACACCGCACGGCATCTGGGACGCTTTGAACTCTGGGCGCGTTTCCGCCGTCCTGCTCTGCTTCCTCTTTCTCTACATGGCCGCGCGAGGCGGTGGCGCGTGGAGCCTCGACGCGCTGATGAAGCGCAAGGGATAGCCCGCTCACTCCGCCTCGAAGCGTGCGATCTCATCCAGCAGGTGCTGGGCGCGGTTGAGGCTGCTTCCCGCGGCGGAGCGCTCCATGCGTTGAGCCAGCTTCGGGCGTGTGGTCGCCCAGCGGATGAAGGCCACGGAGGCCATGAGGCCCGCGATCCCGATGGCGATGTTGCTGTAGATGACGGAGGGCGCGTGAGCCTGAAGGCCCGCGTAGATGTCCGCGCCGAAGAGCCCCATGAAGGCCATCATTGCCAAGGGCATCCACAGCAGCCACCAGGGCAGGCCGACCCACAGGCCGCCCACGATGTAGAAGCGCCGCAGCTTCGCCAGGTTCCGCTGGATCTCCACCACGGGCGCGGAGTAATCCACGCGGCTGATGAGGATCTGCATCCGCGCGCTGAAGAGGATGAGGGCCAGGCCGTAGACATGCATGATCAGCCCCGCGACGAGCAGGTGCGGCACATGCAGGTGGTTCGACCAGAACAGCGCAGAGACCAGGACCAGGAGCGCGCCCGCCACCATCTGGATGCCTTGCCCCCAGGCGAGGGGACGCAGCCCATGGCGGGCCCTCTCCATCTGGCTCTGTTTGAAGACGCGGAGGTTCAGGGCGGTCTGGCGCGCCATCTGGGCGTTGAGGGCCTGCCACTCGGCTTTCAGGTCGTCGAGTTCCATGGCGTGCTCCTTCAGTGGGAGGCGGTTTCGCGGAGGCGCTGTTTGAGGCGCCCGATCTTGGTGGCGACATTGGTCGCGGTGATGCCGAGCACATCGGCGATCTCCTGGTGGCTGTTGCCGTCGAGGTAGAGCAGCAGCAGGGCCTTGTCGAGGCCGCCAAGGCTTTGGATGAAGCTGTGGAGGAACTGGAGTTCGGCGGATGGCGCGGTTGTCCCGTCCGCGATGTCGAGCATGTGCTCTTCGCCGGAAACCAGGTGCCGGTCTCGAGTGGAGACTTGGCGGACGAAGCTGATGGCCACATTGAGGGCGATGCGGGTGGCCCAGGTGGAGAAACGGCACCGGCCGTCGAAGCCCGGATAAGAGCGCCAGAGCTGGATGGTGATCTCCTGGACGAGGTCCTCGCGGTCACCCGCGTTCCAGCAGTAGGTGTTCGCCACCTTGTAGAGGATCTTCTGGTGACCGTTCAGGAGGTCGAGAAAGGCTGCCTGGGTCGCGGGGCTTGTCATCGTCTGCTTTCGGCTCGCTTTCGGTGGCGGTCCGGGCGGCCCCAGCCGGTTCACTCCTGTTATTCGCAGCAGCGGGGGAAAAATCACAGCACGGATTTTTAAGAGGCACTCTTAGAAGTTCCAACCCGGCGAGGCCTCCCGTTAGCATGGAGCCCATGGAGCCCCGTTGATCCAGCACCCCGGCAATGTGTTCGTGGTGTCCGCCCCCTCGGGGACGGGGAAGTCGACGCTGTCGCAGCGGCTCATCGAACGGATGCCGGACCTCGTCTTCTCCACCTCCGTCACCACACGGCCGCCGCGGCCCGGTGAGGTGGACGGCCAGGACTACTTCTTCGTGGACGACGCGAAGTTCGACGCCATGGTGCGGGCGGGCGATTTCGTGGAGTGGGTGCAGGTCTACGAGCGCCGCTACGGCACCAGCCGTCCCTGGCTGGAGCAGGTGCTGGCCTCGGGAAAGGATGTGCTCCTGGACATCGAGACCACCGGCGCCCTCAACATCCGCCGCGCCATCCCGGACGCGGTCATGGTCTTCATCCTGCCGCCCTCGGCCCAGGCCCTGGAGGCCCGGCTGCGGGGCCGGGGCAAGGACAGCGAGGAGCAGGTGGGCCTGAGGCTCAGGCACGCCCGGCACGAGATGGACCTCTACCACGCCTACGACTACCTCATCGTCAACGACGACCTGGACCGGGCCTACCGGCAGTTCGAATCCGTCATCTGGGCCACCCGGGCCCGGAAGGAGCGGATGCTCGCCACTGCACAGGCCATCCTCGCCGAGTTCCCCAAGGGCTGAGCCGGGTATCCCGAACGGGCGTATCCTGGAGGGGTCGCCGGGAGCCTCATGGCCGCGTGGATCACGAAGAACTGGATGTGGGTGATGGTGCTGGGCACCACGGCGGTCTACGCGCCGCTGGCTGGCCGCGGCGGCGAGGATGCCGCGCGCCTGAAGACCCTGGACACGCTGACGGAGGTGATGGGCCTCGTCCAGAAGGACAGCCCCGAGCCGCCCAATCCGAAGCAGATGGCCCACGCCACCATCCAGGGCATGCTCCACTCCCTGGACCCGCACTCGAACTACTTCGATGAGCAGGAATTCCGGCTCATGCGCGAGGACCAGAAGGGCAGCTTCTACGGCATCGGCGCCATCATCACCCAGCAGGAGCAGGGCATCGCCGTCGTGAGCCCCATCAAGGGCGGCCCCTCCGAGCGTCTGGGCGTCCGCGCGGGCGATGTCATCAAGGAGATCGACGGCCAGAGCACCGAGGGCTGGAGCAGCAACCAGGCCCTCGACAAGCTGCGGGGCCAGAAGGGCGTGCCCGTGGAGCTGGGCATCCAGCGGCCCGGCGTGCCGGACCTCATCCACTTCACCATCGTGCGGGCGGAGATCCCCTCCAACAGCGTCTCCTACGCCTTCATGCTCTCGCCCACCACGGGCTACATCGCCATCAAGGATTTCGGGGAGACCACCAGCGACGAATTCCAGAAGGCCATCGCGCAGCTCAAGAAGCTGGGCATGCAGAGCCTCGTGCTGGATCTGCGCAACAACCCCGGCGGGCTGCTGAACGCGGCCATCGGCGTCTGCAGCCAGCTCCTGGGGCCGAACCAGCTCATCGTCACCACCAAGGGCCGGGACGCCAAGGATGTGGAGGAGACGCGCACGCCCGCCGGCGCGCCCGCTGAGACCTTCCCCCTCATCGTCCTCGTGAACCGCGGCGCGGCCTCGGCCAGCGAGATCGTGACAGGCGCGATCCAGGACCATGACCGGGGCCTCGTGGTGGGCACGACCTCCTGGGGCAAGGGCCTCGTCCAGAGCGTGCTCACCATCGGGCGCACACGAGGGCTCGCCCTCACCACCGCCCGCTACTACACGCCGTCGGGCCGCTGCATCCAGAGGGACTACTCCCACGGACTGGACGACTATTACAACCCTGATGACGAGCCCGCGACGGCGCCGGAAGGTCCCGTCTTCAAGACGGACCTGGGCCGCACGGTCTACGGCGGCGGCGGCATCACGCCCGATGTGGTGGCCGCGCCCACCAAGATGAGCCCCGTGATGGTGGATCTGCGCTTCCGCCAGTCGGCCTTCTTTCGCTTCGCCGTGGCGGAGAAAGAGCGCCCGGGCTTCCGCGCCGATGAACCCGTGGACGACGCCCTGGCGGGCCGCTTCCGCGAGTGGGTCAAGGCCCAGAAGATCACCCTCGCCGATGCCGACTGGCAGGCCAACCTCGCCGCGATCAAGGACCAGCTCACCCAGGAGCTGGCCAATGTGGGACAGGGCCTGGAGGCCGGCACCAAGGTCCAGATGTCGAGAGATCCCGTCATCCAGAAGGCCCTGGACCTCATGCCGCAGTCGGAGAAGCTGCTCCAGAAACAGCAGCTCCAGCTCAAGGTGAAGGACAAGCCCGATGCCGTGGCCGGACTGGAGTTCCGCGATCCGGAGCTTCTGACGGCCTGAGGCTCTATAAGATTTGCTTATCCACCCATAAAGAAATCGCAAAGACGCGTTAGGCTGGCCCTTCATCGAAAGGCCCGGCCATGGATTTCACGCTGCCTGATCATGTCGAAGCCCTCCGTGAGGAGGTCCGCAAGTTCGCGGAGAAGGAGATCCGTCCCAAGGTCATGGAATGGGACGAGAAGAAGACCTTTCCCATGGCCGTCATGAAGCAGCTGGGCGAGATGGGGATGATGGGCGTCATCTTCCCCGAGGCCTACGGCGGCGCGGGCATGGGCTACATCGAGTACGCCGTGGTGGTGGAGGAGCTGTCCCGGGTGGACGGCAGCGTGGGCATCAGCATCGCCGCCCACAATTCGCTCTGCTCGAACCACATCTACGCCATGGGCAGCGAGGCCCAGAAGCAGAAGTACTTGGTGCCGCTGGCCAGCGGCAAGGTCCTCGGCGCCTGGGGCCTCACGGAGCCCGGCGCGGGTTCGGACGCGGGCGCGCAGGTGACCACGGCGAAGAAGGAAGGCTCCCACTACATCCTGAACGGCACGAAGAACTTCATCACCCACGGCACCGTGGGCGACATCGCCGTCGTCATGGCCCGCACCAGTCCCGGCAAGGGAACGGAGGGCATCAGCGCGTTCATCCTCGAGAAGGGCATGAACGGCTTCAAGGCCGGCAAGCAGGAGAACAAGCTGGGCCTGCGTGCCTCCGACACCTCTGAACTCATCATGGAAGATGTGAAGGTGCCCGAGGAGAACCTCCTGGGCGCGGAGGGCGTGGGCTTCAAGCAGGCCATGAAGACGCTGGACGGCGGCCGCATCAGCATCGGCGCCCTCGGTCTCGGCATGGCGCAGGGCGCGTACGAAGAAGCCGCGAAGTACGCCAAGGTTCGCAAGACTTTCGGCAAGCCCATCGCGGACCACCAGGCCATCCAGTTCAAGCTCGCGGACATGGCCACCCAGATCGAGGCCGCGCGCCTGCTCATCTACAAGGCCGCGAACCTGAAGGACCAGGGCAAGCCCTACGCCCAGGCCGCCAGTATGGCGAAGCTCTATTCCTCCGAGATCGCCTGCAAGGTGGCTGATGAGGCCGTGCAGATCTTGGGCGGCTATGGCTACATCAAGGACTATCCCGTGGAGAAGTACTACCGCGATGTGAAGCTCTGCACCATCGGCGAAGGCACCAGCGAGATCCAGCGCACCGTCATCGCGCGGAACCTGCTGAAGGAGTTCTGAGGTTACGAAGGGTGTGCATTTTCGTGAATACGGGCCGGGAGACCGGCCCGTTATGCTTGTAGGCATCGTCACCGGAGGCATCATGCGCCGCATCCTTCCCCTCGCCGCGATCCTGCTGGCCGCGCCGCTCATCGCGGGCCGGCCCATGATCATCGACGACATGTTCAAGGTGGCGCGGGTGGCGGCGCCGGCGGTGTCGGTCACGGGCGACATCGCCTACCAAGTGGGCACGGTGGATCTGGCGGCCAACAAGGTCCACACGCAGATCTGGATCAGGTGGGCGGCCCGCAACAACGGAATCTTGGACCGACCCCACGCGCTCGAAGTGGGCAGCGGCAGCCAGTCCTCGCCGCGTTTCAGTCCGGACGGCAAGCTCCTCAGCTACGAGCAGGGCGGCCAGCTCTGGATCGTGGACCCCGTGACAAGGGAGCGCCGCCAGCTCACGAAGCTGGAGGGCGGCGCTTCCACGGCCCGTTGGAGCCCCGATGGCAAATGGATCGCCTTCCTCTCCACCACCGTCCCCAGCGGGGATGCGGCGGAGAACGCGGCCTACCTGAAGGCGCAGGGCGAGAAGAAATCCGACGGCCGGCTCATCAAGAACCTCATGTTCCGCCACTGGACCGAGTGGAAGGACCCCATGCAGCGCACGCACCTCTTCGTGGTGCCCGTAGACGGTTCCGCGGCGCCCAAGGATGTGACGGCGGGCCTGCCCTACGATGTGCCCACGCCCTTCGATTTCGCCAGCGGCGATGATTTCGACTGGTCGCCGGACTCCAAGAAGCTGGCCTTCGCGGCGAATCCCGAACAAGACAAGGCCATCAGCACCAACGGCGACATCTTCGAAGTGGCCTTGGACGGCGGCAAACCTGTAGATGTCTCGGCTTCCAACCTCGCCCAGGACAGCACGCCCCGCTACACGCCGGATGGCAAATCCATCGTCTGGCGCGCCCAGCGCGTGCCCGGCCACGAAAGCGACAAGTTCGAGCTGTGGATGTACGACCGCGCGGCGAAGAAGGTCACCGCCACCACGCAGAAGGCCGATGTCAGCGTGAACGAGTTCCACTTCCGCGCGGGCAAGGTGCTGTTCACCGCCGACCAGGCCGCGCAGGAGGAGCTCTTCAGCTGGGATCCGGCCACAGGCTCTGTCGCGCAGCTCACCCACAGCCTGGACATCGGCGCCTTCGCGCCGGCGCCGGACGGCAGCATCGTCGCGCAGATCTCCAACACCGCCACGCCGCCGGATGTCTACAAACTCGATCCATCGACCTGGGCCTCCACGCGCGTCAGCCATCACAACGAGGCGCTGGCGAAGGAGCTGGGTCTCAACCGCGCCGAGAGCCTCTGGTTCGAGGGCGCCGCGGGCAAGGACGGCAAGTCTGAGCGGATCCAGGCTCTCGTCGTGAAGCCTGTGAACTACGATCCCGCGAAGAAATACCCCATGGCCTTCCTCATCCACGGCGGGCCCCAGGGCCAGTGGGCGGACTCCTGGAGCAACCGCTGGAATCCCGAGGTGTGGGCCAACGCAGGCGGCGGTTTCATCACGGTGATGGTGAACCCCCACGGTTCCACGGGCCGCGGCCAGGCCTTCTGCGATGAGATCAGCGGCGACTGGAACGGCGCGGTGATGACGGACCTCATGAAGGGGCTCGACGCCGCGTTCGCGAAGTTTCCCAATGCGGACCCCAAGCGGGTGGCAGCGGCGGGCGCCAGCTACGGCGGCTACGCCATCAACTGGATCGCGGGCCACTACTCGGACCGCTTCGCCTGCTTCATCTGCCATGACGGCGTCTACAACCTCGACGCCATGACGACCACTACCGAGGAGCTGTGGTTCCCGAAGTGGGAGAACGAGGGCTGGCCCTGGCAGACCCGCAAGGCCTATGACGGCGCGAGCCCGCACCTCTTCGCCAAGAACTTCAAGAAGCCCATGCTCGTGGTGCAGGGCGAGCAGGACTTCCGTGTGCCCATCGAGGAAGGCCTTCAGAACTTCCAGACCCACCAGCTCATGGGCATCCCCAGCGAGCTGCTCTACTTCCCCGACGAGGGCCACTGGGTCCTGAAACCCGCCAACTCCAAGCTCTGGCACGAGACCGTGCTGGGCTGGATGGAGCGGTGGACGAAGTAAGGTTTTAGATGCAGAAGGGGCGCGCGAATCCCTCGCGCGCCCCTTCTGCATTCAGAACTGCGCGGCTTCGGTGCTTTCACGCAGAGCTAGTGTGGAAGCGAGCCCCGCGCTGATGACCTGGGCCACCTCATCGAAGTAGCCGGTGCCCACTTCGCGCTGGTGGCGGGTGGCGGTGTAGCCGCGGACTTCGGCGGCGATCTCGGCGGCCTGGAGCTGCACATAGGCGGCCATGCCCTCCTCCTTGTAGGCGTGGGCCAGTTCGAACATGCCGTGATTCAGGCTGTGGAAGCCCGCCAGGGTCACGAACTGGAACTTGTAGCCCATGGCGCTCAGCTCCCGCTGGAAACGCGCGATGGTGGCGGCGTCGAGGTGCTTCTGCCAGTTGAAGGAGGGCGAGCAGTTGTAAGCGAGCAGCTTGCCGGGGTATTCGCGGCGGATCGCCTCCGCGAACCTCTTGGCTTCGGCGAGATCCGGCGTGGAAGTCTCGCACCACACGAGGTCCGCGTAGGGCGCGTAGGCGAGGCCGCGGGCGATGGCGCAATCCATGCCGCCCTTGAGGTGGAAGAAACCCTCCGGCGTGCGCTCGCCCGTGAGGAAGGGCCGGTCCCGCTCGTCGATGTCGGAGGTGATGAGCTTCGCCGAGTCCGCGTCGGTGCGGGCCACCAGGAGCGTGGGCACATCCAGCACATCGGCAGCGAGGCGCGCAGCCACGAGGGTGCGGATGAACTGGCCCGTGGGCAGGAGCACCTTGCCGCCGAGGTGGCCGCACTTCTTCTCGCTGGAGAGCTGGTCCTCGAAATGCACGCCCGCGGCGCCGGCCTCGATCATGGATTTCATGAGCTCGAAGGCGTTGAGGGGTCCGCCGAAACCGGCCTCGGCATCGGCGATGATGGGTGCGAGCCACTGCGTGGAGAGGGTCCCCTCCGCGTGCTCGATCTGGTCCGATCGCAGCAGGGCCGCGTTGATGCGCTTCACGAGCTGGGGCACGGAGTTGGCGGGGTAGAGGCTCTGGTCCGGATAGGTGGCGCCGCTGGCATTGGCGTCCGCCGCCACCTGCCAGCCCGAGCAGTAGATGGCCTTGAGCCCGGCGCGCACCTGCTGCACCGCCTGGCCGCCGGTGAGGGCGCCGAGGGCGGGCAGGAAGTCCTCGCCGTGCAGCAGCTCCCAGAGCCGGTTCGCGCCAAGGGTGGCGAGCGTGTGTTCCACATGCACGGAGCCGCGCAGCTTGCGCACATCGGCCTCCGTGTAGGGGCGGGCGATGCCGAGGAAGCGGTTGGGGTCCCGGCGGGCGTGGGGATTGAAGTCGAGGGTCATGACGGCTCCTGGTCTATGAAGGGTCAGCTGACGCGGGCCATGAGCTCGGAGGCGAGCAGATGGCCGTAGGCGGGGATGGTGAGGAAGTCTTCGAGGACGGGCGCGGTGACGAGGTCTTCGAGGAGGAGGCGGGCCTCATGAAAACGGCCGCGGCGGAAGTGCTCGATGCCAAGCTCCTGCTGCAGATGCTTCATCTCCTGATCGAAGGCCGCGCGGAGCAGGGCATGATCCACCCGGGCGCCATCGTCCAGCAGGGCGCCGTGGCGGGCCCACTGCCAGAGCTGCGCGCGGGAGATCTCGGCGGTGGCGGCGTCCTCCATGAGGTGGTCGATGGGGACGCAACCGCGGCCTTCCAGCCAGGCCTCCAGATAGCGCAGCGCCACGCGCACATTGCGGCGAAGGCCTTCGCGCGTGATGAGGCCCTCTGGCACGGCGAGCAAGTCCGCGGCGCGGACGGCCACATCTTCCCGTAGCAGCTGAAGCTGGTTGGGACCGGGCACGCCCGCGTCGAAGACTTCCTTCGCCAGGGGCACGAGGCCGGGGTGCGCCACCCAGGTCCCGTCATGGCCTTCGCGCACTTCGCGCAGCTTGTCCTGGCGCACGCGCTCCAGGGCCAGCGCGTTGGCGGCGGCGTCGTCTTTGATGGGGATCTGCGCCGCCATGCCGCCCATGGCATGGACACCGCGGCGGTGGCAGGTCTTCACCAGCAGCTGGGCGTAGGCCCTCAACGCGGGCTGGTCCATGGTGACGCGCGCCCGGTCCGGGAGGAGGGCGCTCGGGTCCATGCGGCGCTTCTTGATGAAGCTGAAGATGTAGTCCCAGCGCCCGCAGTTGAGACCCGCGGCGCGATCCTTCAACTCGAAGAGGATCTCGTCCATCTGGAAGGCGGCGGGCAAGGTCTCGATGAGCACGGTGGTGCGCGCTGAGCCAGGCTCCAGGCCCAGGAGTTCTTCCGCGCGGTGGAGCAGGGCGTTCCACCAGCAGGCCTCGCGGTGGTCCTCCAGCTTGGGCAGGTAGAGGTAGGGGCCCGAGCCGCGCGAAACCAGTTCCGCCGCGTTGTGGAAGAGGAAGAGGCCCGCGTCGAAGATGGCGCCGGGAATGGGGCGGCCATCCACGAGGAGGTGGCGCTCCTCCAGGTGCAGGCCGCGAGGCCGCACATGGAGCACGGCGGTGCGCTCGTTCAGCCGGTAGGTCTTGTCCTTGGCCGCGTCATCCACCACGAGTGTGCGGCGCACGGCGGCCATCAGCGCGCGCTGGCCTTCCAGCAAGGCGTCCCAGGCGGGGGCGCAGCTGTCCTCGAAATCCGCCATGAAGCAACTGGCGCCGGAGTTGAGCGCGTTGATGATCATCTTGGGTTCCGGCGGCCCCGTGATCTCCACGCGACGGTCGAGCAGGTCATCGGGCAAGGGCGCCACCCGCCAGGTTCCGGCGCGGACCTCCTTCGTCTCCGGAAGGAAATCGAGGGCGCCGCCGGCGTCCAACCGGGACTGGACTTCCAAGCGCCGCGTGAGGAGCGCGCGCAGCTCCGGTGCGAAATCGCGCGTGAGCTTGACGAGGAAGGCGAGAGCCTGGGGCGGCAGCACCTCGTGCCGCAGCGAGTGCTCCGGGTCCAACAGGGCCAGACCATCGGGGGACTTGGCAGGGAGGTGCATCGGCCTATCCTTAGTGATGTTGTCAAAGATTTACTCAGATCAAAAAATTCGCAATACCATCATCTGAATCATGTAGTTAGATATGTAAACAAAAGTCAAAATATGACTCGAAGTAAGTAAATATTGTAAATCAACGGAGCCGTCCATGGCCCAATCCCGCACCCCCCTCGGCGCCAAGTTGCGAGGCCTCCGTCGCAAGGAAGGCCTCAGCCAGATCCAGCTGGCGGAAGTGCTCGGCATCTCCGCCAGCTATCTCAATCTCATCGAGCACAACAAGCGGCCGCTCACGGCGCCCCTGCTCATCCAGCTGGCGCAGCGCTACCAGCTGGACCTCCACGCCTTCTCGCCGGAGGAGGACGCGGCCATGGCCTCGGACCTCTCCGAGACCTTTGGTGATCCGCTCTTCGAGACGCTGGATCTCACCACGGCGGAGCTCCGGGACTTCGTGGGCCAATGCCCGACCGCGGCGCGGGGGCTGCTCACGCTCTACCGCGCCTACCGGGACGCGCGTTCCGCGGCGGAGGATCTCGCGGCCAAAGTGAGCGAGGGTCAGGACCTCCTTGGCCTCGATCGCACCCGCCTGCCCTCGGAGGAGGTCAACGATTTCATCCAGCGGGCGCGGAACCACTTCCCCGCGCTGGAGGCGGCGGCGGAAGCGCTGTGGAAGGACGCGGGCCTGGGATCGGATGGCCTGTTCCGGGACCTTGCGAGGCATCTGCTGGAGACCCACCGCGTGGCGGTGCGCGTGGTCCCGGCGCCGGAGAGCGGTGGCGTGCTCCGGCGTTACCAGCCTGAGCGGCGCCTGTTGGAATTGTCGGAAGGTCTTCCGTTGCACAGCCGCGTCTTCCAGCTCGCGCACCAGGTGGCGCTGCTGGAGCACAGCGAGGCATTGGATGGCCTGGCGGAGGACCCGCTCCTCACCTGCGCGGAATCCCGGACCCTGGCGCGCGTGGCCCTGGCCAACTACTTCGCGGGCGCCGTGATGATGCCCTACACGCCCTTCCTGTCCGCCGCGAAGAAGGAGCGTCACGACATCGAGTTGCTGGCGCGGCGCTTCCAGGCCAGTTTCGAGCAGGTCTGCCACCGGCTCACGACGTTGCGGCGCAAAGGCGCGGAAGGCATCCCCTTCCACTTCCTGCGCATCGACATCGCCGGGAACATCTCCAAGCGCTTCTCATCCTCGGGCATCCGCTTCGCCCGCTTCGCGGGCGCCTGCCCGCGCTGGAATGTGCACGCGGCCTTCCTCACGCCTGGCTCTATCCGCACCCAGCTATCGCAGATGCCCGATGGCGGGACGTTCTTCTGCATCGCCCGCACCATCCGCCGGGAGAGCGGCGGCGCCCATGCGGACCACGCCGTCATGGCGGTGGGCCTGGGGTGTGAAGTGACGCACGCCCGGCAGCTCATCTATGCGGACGGGCTGGATCTCGCGAACACCGCGGCGGCCGTGCCCATCGGCGTCAGCTGCCGCCTCTGCGAGCGGACCGACTGCGCCGAACGGGCTTTTCCCGCCCTGCATCAGCCCCTGCGCATCCAGGAGAACTTGCGCCGAGCCAGCTTCTACGGCGCGGGCTGATCAGCCCTTCGGAAGGACCCCTTGGCAGGGGCCTGGATCATCCAGGAGGCGCCAGGGCTCAAGCACGAAGGGGCGCATGAAGGCCCGGGGGTGCGGGAGCTCCAATTCGAGCCTGGGGCCCAGGGCCTCATGCAGATCCTCTGGCGTGTTCCAGGTCCAGCGGCCTTTCTCGTCATCGGTGGTGATGAGGTCGAGATCCAGCGTGCGCGGCGCGTTGCGGCCCGCGGCGCGGTCGCGGCCTTGGGCGCGTTCGAGGCGCAGCAGCGCCTCCAGCAGGCGGCGCGGATCGTCCAGCTCCGTCACCAGCCGCGCCACCGTGTTGAGGTAGGCGGGCCCGCGGCTCGACTCGTCCGGCGTCTCCATCACGAGCGGCGAAGGCGTGACGGGGCCCAGCGTCCTCAGCGCCGTGAGTCCCGCGTCCAGATGGGCCCGGCGATCACCGAGGTTGGAGCCGAGCGCGATGATGGCGATCATCGACGGTTCCTATTTTTTCTTCTCGTGCTCCGCCACCACCACGGTGCGGATGCCGCCGCGGATGAGGAAGTCGCCTTCCACCCGCATCCACTGGGGCTGGATCGCGGCGACGAGGTCGTCGAGGATCTGGTTCGTGACGGCCTCATGGAAGGCGCCCTGGTCGCGGAAGCTCCAGAGGTAGAGCTTCAGCGACTTCGACTCCACGCAGAGCTGGTCCGGCTGGTAGCGGATGCTGAGGTGCGCGAAATCCGGCTGGCCCGTGAGCGGGCAGAGGCAGGTGA
>Ga0210400_10001180_pt1 | contig 26383 bp, 25 predicted proteins | sample IncBWH26MmetaG_FD_155456 | JGI IMG/M metagenome (GOLD analysis project Ga0210400, IMG submission 155456) | Forest soil microbial communities from Barre Woods Harvard Forest LTER site, Petersham, Massachusetts, United States - Inc-BW-H-26-M | ecosystem: Environmental > Terrestrial > Soil >... | reverse complement strand
TTCTGGAACACAAAGCCCTGGCGCATCAGCGTTTCTTCGTACTCCAGGGTCGTGCCGTTCAGATACAGCAGGCTCTTCGGATCCACGAATAGCCGCGCGCCAAACTCCTCAAAAATCTTGTCCCGGTCGCGCGCCTGCGTATCCAGCCGCATCGCATACGACAATCCGGAACAGCCGCCGCCCTGCACGCCCACGCGAAGTCCGCCGACCTGCGGCGACACGCCATCCTTTTCGAGCAGCGCGATAATCTTCTTCGCGGCCTTCTCGGTCACGTGAATCGCCGGCCCGGCCTTCTCTTTTTCAATAGTCTGCGTTGTGATTTCCGCCGTCATATTCCGCTTCTCCAAAAACAGTTCTGGAGCGAACCCTGGACAGCATCCTCCGACGGTCGCAATTCGCCGCCGGAAGACGCCAATACCCCCGCCTAGCCTCGCTCTTAGTGCGACGACTTTTCGTGCGCGGGAACTTCAATACCGTGTTTCTTCTTCCAATCGCCGATGGCCGCCTTGATGGCGTCTTCGGCAAGGACGGAACAGTGAATCTTGACCGGAGGAAGCGAAAGCTCGCGGACGATGTCCGTGTTCTTGATCGCAAGCGCCTCTTCGACGGTCTTTCCCTTCACCCATTCCGTGGCCAGGGAAGAGCTGGCGATGGCCGATCCGCACCCGAAGGTCTTGAACTTGGCTTCTTCAATCACCTTGGTATCCGGATTGATCTTCATCTGCAGCTTCATGACGTCGCCGCATTCCGGCGCGCCGACCAGGCCGGTCCCGACATTGGGATCTTCCTTGGGCATGCTGCCGACGTTGCGGGGATTGTTGTAATGATCGACTACTTTTTCGCTATATGCCATGGTCGGGTCGCTCCTTCGAAATTCAATTCCAGTAACTATCAGCCCTTCGCCGCAACGAGAGAGCCAAAACCTGCATTCTTGATGGCCTTTTCGGTCAAGGCGATGTTGGTCAAAAACGCTGAACGCCCCGCGGTAAGTTCCCGCAGCGCGTCGCGGACATAATCCGCTCCGAGGCCCAGCACGTTCAAAAACGCGCGGACATCCTGAAGGTGATGAAAAGAACGCTCCGCGGCTGGGGCCGGTTCGTCACCATCCTGATACGCCTGATACGTCACGCGAAACGGCGCGGCCGTACCCGCGATCGAGCGGTGAATCCTGAGTGTTCCTTCACTTGCTATAGCGCTTGCGCTTGCCATTTTTTTCCTTCCAGTCTTCACGGGATTAGGCGGTTTGCCACTTGACCTTGGAAATGTCTATCCCTTCCTTGGCCATTTCATACAGCGGCGAGAGTTCGCGCAGCTTGGTTACAACCTGCACCATTTTGTCGATCACGTAGTCGACTTCTTCCTCGGTCGTAAACCTCCCGAGGCCGAAGCGGATCGACGTATGCGCCAGATCCTCGCCTACGCCTAAAGCTTTGAGTACGTAACTCGGTTCGAGGGTTGCCGAAGTACAGGCGGAACCGCTCGAAACCGCAACGTCGTTGATTCCCATTAAGAGCGACTCGCCTTCGACATACGCGAAGCTCATGTTGAGATTGTTTGGCAGCCGGTGCGTCATCGAACCGTTTATATAAACCTCGTCCAGCTTGGCTTCCAGGCCCTTCCGCAGCCGTTCGCGCAGGCCAAGCAATCTTTCGGACTCTTTCGCCATTTCCTGCTGGCAAAGTTCCGCCGCCTTGCCGAGTCCCACGATGCCGGGCACGTTCAAAGTGCCGGAGCGCATACCGCGCTCGTGGCCGCCGCCATCAATGATGGCCGAAAGCTGCACGCGGGGATTGCGCCGGCGAACATACAACGCGCCAACGCCCTTGGGCCCATAAAACTTGTGGGCAGAGATCGCCAGCAAATCAATGTTGTCCTTCTGTACGTCGACCGGAATCTTGCCGGCCGCCTGCACACCGTCCGACGCAAAAATAATCCCGTGTTCCTTGGCAATCTTTCCGATTTCCTGAATCGGGTTGACCGCGCCAATTTCGTTGTTGGCGTACATGATCGCAATCAGGATCGTGGTCGGCCGGATCGCCTTGCGCACATCCTCCGGATCCACGCGGCCGTCTTTGCCCACCGGCAAATACGTCACTTCAAACCCGTGCTTCTCCAAATTCTTGCAGGTATCGAGAACCGCCTTGTGCTCGATCGCCTGGGTGATGATGTGGTTGCCCTTTTCGCGGTACATTTCCGCGACGCCCTTGATCATCAGGTTGTCGGATTCCGTTGCGCCGCTGGTGAAGATGATTTCCTTCGCCGTCGCGCCGATCAACGAAGCCACTTGCTGGCGCGCGTTTTCCACCGCTTCCTCGCCGGCCCAGCCGAACGAGTGGTTGCGGCTCGCCGCATTCCCGAATTTCTCTGTGAAATAAGGCAGCATCGCCTCCAGCACCCGCGGGTCCATCGGGGTGGTAGCGTGATTGTCCATGTAAATCGGCAGCTTGACGGCCATTGCTGTGTTCTCCTCTAACTCTCGGACTTCCCGCTCAGCGGCTTGCCGCCAGTTGGTCCATCCCTTTCAATTCCACGAGCGCCGGTTCCTGCTTGTCCTCGCTCAACTGCGCGATGCTCACGGTGCTCAACACTCCCAGAATGCTTTCATTGACCCGCTGCAATGGTTCTTTGATGGAGCAACGGTCCGTTGCGTCACAATTTCCGTGATTCGTAACGCAGGAAGTAATCAGCACCGGCCCATCGATCGCCGTAATCACTTCCAGCGCGCTGATCTTCGCCGGCTCTTTCGCCAACTGGTAGCCCCCGCTGGAGCCGTGCTTGGCCACCACCAGAGTTTGCCGGGCCAACTTCTGCAGCACCTTGGCCATCAGCATGGAGGAAATCCCATACTCCTCGGCAATTTCGCTGGCGCTGCATGCATGCTTCTCGCGGTGGTTGGCCAAGTGCTTCATGGCAATCAGGCCATAATCAGCCTTCTTGGATAATTTGAACATCGAGCGTCCCCAACGCAGTAGTGCGAGCGACACGAATTAAGACCGAACCAGTCGCATATTTACTATACGACTTTGTCCCGTCGTTTGTCAATCCCACGCCAAGGATGAATCGACGACAAATCTTTATTTATCCAACACTTAGACTACGACCAGAATAGTCCCAGATGGAGTCTTTTCCAGTTAAATGTCCCAATTCGCGCCTGAACGGCTGCTATTCCAGCCTGAATGGCTCCAGTGCCGTCCGCGTTCCGGGGTATCCTGAAGACTGCATACACTTCTGGAGGCACACGGATCGACATGGGCTCATCTCGAAGGCTGAGGGAAATCGGCTGGACACTTTCTATCAGTTGCCTGCTGATCGTTACGGGAACGAGTAGCACCCTGGCCCAGGAGCCGGCGAGCAAACGAGCGGCAAGTCCCAAAACTGGGTCGAAAACCACCAGTGATAAGAAGTCGGATACATTCACTCTAGTCGGGGCGGGAGATATCGCCGGCTGCTCGGACCTCTCTGGCGCCCAAGCTACGGCGAAATTGATCGACGCAATTCCCGGCACGGTTTTCGCCGCCGGTGACCTGGCCTATCAGCACGGCACCTACGAAGAGTTCCTGAAATGCTATGGCCCAACCTGGGGTCGCTTCAAAGCGCGTACCCGCCCAACACCTGGAAATCACGAATACAATGGCTCCACCGCCACCGGCTATTTTCGCTACTGGGGTAGCCGCGCCGGCGAACCGGAGAAAGGCTATTACAGCTTCGACCTGGGTGCATGGCACATCGTCGTTCTGAACACCAATTGCGAATCCAGCCGACTGGACGAATGCGCCGAGGGCTCGCCGGAAGAGACCTGGTTGAAGCAGGATCTCGCCGCGCATCCGAACGTTTGCACGCTCGCCTACGGACATCACGCCATGTTCAGCAGCGGCCTGTTTGCAAAACACGCCGAGCATCCCGAATTGCGCACCTTCTGGCAGGATTTATACGACGCGCACGCGGACTTGATCCTCGCCGGGCACGAACATTCCTACGAGCGCTTCGCCCCGCAAAATCCTGAAGGCAGTCCCGACCCCGAAAACGGCATCCGCGAAATTGTTGTCGGAACAGGGGGACGCAACCACACGCCCTTGGGCTACGCAAAACCCAACAGCGAAGTCCGCGACGATAAAACCTACGGCGTTTTGAAGCTCACCCTCTCGCCCGGCAAATACCACTGGGAGTTCATCCCCGTCCCCGGAAAGACGTTCCGCGATTCCGGTGATGGGGTGTGCCATGCGCAGTTGCCAAGTGCCGCAACTCGATAATTTCCGTAAATTGGTTCAGGCTATCCGAGATAGCGCCGCCATCTTGGCGGCAGGCGTGCTGGCCGGCCCTTCGTGGTTCAGGGTAAACAGGATGCCGGCGCTACCCATTCATCGCGCGCAAGCGCCGCCGGTGGAAGCCGCTTCCACCAGTTTCTGAAAAGCGGGTAGCTCCGGCATCGTCAATTGGGATTTGTGCGCCTGCTGTTCCATCGCGACGAGCGAGTCGAGATGGATTTTCTTCTGTTCCGCGGAAATCGGCGCGCCCTTCAGGATCGCATCCAGCGCATCCATCGCAATTTTGGCCGACAGGGAAAGCGCCGCGGACGCAGGCGTCGCTTCTTGCACCAGCCGAGAGCGTTGCGCAAGAGCATGCAATCGCTCGTCAATCGTTGCCCACTCCGCTAACTGCGCGTGAATCTCCGTTTCTATCGCCGGGTCTTTGCAGCCCGACGAAACGAATTGATCCACAAGGAGCGAGAATCGCCGGGAAACATCGCTCTCCGGGTACACCGCGTCCACCAGGCGATTCAAAGGCGTCAGGCTGGTCGGCGGGGTGCCGGCGCTGGCCTCACGTGTGTAATCTTTCTGGTGTTCCAGGCCCTGGGCAAGCGCGCGCAGCGCATCGAACTCCGCAGGTGTCCATGTACCGGCGATGCGCTGCAGCATCGTGCGCTGAAAGGACCGGTGCCTCAGTCCCAGCCATTCGAGCCGCGCGGACTCCGTGTCCAATCGCGCGTACATCGAGGCGACATCGTTCGTGCCCTCCGGCGACCAAAGCCGCTCGGCGATCGCGGCATTGCGCGGCCAGATGCGCGAGTCGATGTTTTGCTCATTCACATATTCGGACCAGATACACGATTCCCCGCCAAGAATCAGCCGCTTTTGCTCCGGCGTAAGCGCCGCTGCCGGGCCGCTGAGCGGATCGACCGCATAATGCCGCGCCGCGCTCCAGCCGAGATCCAGGTAGTAGCCGTTCGAAAGAATGCCGCGGTAACCATCCTTCGCCGCTGCGGCCAGCGAATCCACGCCGCGCCATGATTGAATCAGAATCGTTTTCGGAACGCCGGGCACCAGCACCTCGTCCCAGCCTACAGGCGTTTTCTTGTGCTTCGTCACCAGGTCCTGCACGCGCCCGCTGAAATAGGCTTGCAACTCGGCGTTATTCTTGATGTGACGCGATTTCATGAACGCCTGAATTTTCGGATTGGCGTCCCACGCCTTACCGTTCACTTCGTCGCCGCCGATATGAAAGAACTGGTCGGGAAAAAGCCTGGCCATTTCACCGATAAATTCGTTCAGGAACTTGTAAGTTTTCTCGTCCGTGGGGTCCATCGCCGGATCGAAGACGCCCCACTGGCGCTCAATCGCGTAGGGGCCGCCGCCTGCCAATTCGGGATAACCGACGAACCATGCGGTGCTGTGGCCGGGCATGTCGAATTCGGGCACCACGCGGATACCGCGGTCGCGCGCGTATTCGATGACCTCGCGAATTTCCTCCTGTGTGTAGTAGAGCCCGTCGGAGCCCTGCTCGTGGAGCTTTGGAAATTTGTGGCTTTCCGCGCGGAAGCCCTCATTCTCGGAGAGGTGCCAGTGCAAGACATTCATCTTCACGGCTTCCATACCATCCAGATTGCGTTTCACGACGTCCAGCGGAATGAAATGGCGGCAGGAGTCGATCATCAGTCCGCGCCAGGGAAAGCGCGGGCGATCTTCGATGTGCAGCGCCGGGACGCTGAAGCCATCGGGCGTGATGGCGATCAACTGGAGGAACGTTTGCAGTCCGCGAAGCGCGCCCAGCGGATTGGGGGCGTGCAATTTCGCTCCGCCGGGCGTTACATCAAGCGTGTAAGTTTCATCCTCGCCAACTTCCTGCACCGCTTTGCTCTCGTGGTCCGTCTTGATTTCAAGCGTCGCAGTCCCGGCAATTCTGTCGGCAGGAAGCAACACAATCCCCGTTTGCAGCCGCACTTGATGCAGGAATCTCTGGCCGGCACGGTCGAGGCGCGGTTCGCGGTGCCCCGCAAAGGCGATGCGAAAGGCGGAATCAATTTTCAGGGAGCCCTCGGCGCGCTCGACCTTTGCCGGCAGCGGCATGATGTTCAACGGTGCATTCGATTGCGCATTTGCCATAGCCGCCCCCGTTGTGAACACGAAAAGTGCCGTAAGTATGCGTCGCGCCCCAGGCCCCAACCGGTTCATCGGCAATTCCCCCTCGCAGTTTTAAATCGGTTCAATTCGCTGAAATACACCCGATCCACGGCAGTAAGAGTGTCACAACTCCGCCCCGGGGACAATTCCCTTTCCGCAATTCAACGGTCCCCACAACTTCAATCCGCGCAACGAAACGTGTCATCCTGAGGCTACCCGATAAGGGTAGCCGAAGGATCTCACCGGCAAAATCTTGCACAACCTTCAAGTTGAGATCCTTCGCGGCGCAAAAAAACGCGCCGCTCAGGATGACACTTTTCGTGGTGTCGCGCCGGCGGATAAATTGCTCTTCCCTGGAAATGCGGGTTAGAATGTGCCGCGGCAGCGCGTGCCACCCTCATGAAAACTTCGATTGCCATCTATCCTGGCTCGTTCGACCCCGTCACGAACGGGCATCTGGACCTGATCGGGCGCGGCGAAAAGATGTTCGACCACTTGATCGTCGCGGTCCTGAAAAACGTGGAAAAAGAGCCCCTGTTCTCCGTTCCCGAGCGGGTCGAGATGCTGCGCGAAGTCACCAAACAATTCCCGAGCGTGGAAGTGGATGTCTTCCAGGGCCTCCTGGTGGATTACGCCCGCAAACGCGACGCCGCCGTCATCTTGCGCGGCATCCGCGCCGTCTCCGACTATGAATACGAATTGCAGATGGCGCTGATGAACCGCAAGCTCGAACCGCGGCTCGAAACGGTCTTCATGCTCCCCGGCGAAACCTACAGCTACCTGAGCGCAAAACTCGTTCGAGAAATCGCGCAACTCGGCGGCCCGCTGACCGGCCTGGTTCCTCCGCTCGTTGAACAAAAGATTCGCGCGAAACTTGCCATTGCCGCGCCATAGTCTCCCGCCTCCTGCTCGTCGCGCTTCCCGATTGAAATTCCCCCGAATTTCCTGAAAACTAGTTAGCTACAACCAGCAAGGAGTGCACGTGCAACTGACCAACCGCATCAATCGCATTCAAACCTCACCAACCGCTTTGGTGATCAACGCCGCCGAACAGCTCAAGGCCAAAGGCGTGGACATAGCCGACTTCGGGCCCGGCGAGCCGGACTTCCCGACGCCCGACCACATCAAGAAGGCCGCGATCAAGGCCATCGAGGAGAATCGCACGAAGTACACGCCGACGGGAGGCATCCTGCCGCTGCGCGAAGCGATCGCGGCGTGGCACAAGCGCGAACTCGGCTCCAGCTACACGGCGAAAGAATGCGTCGTCACCGTTGGCGGAAAGCATTCCATTTTCAACGCCATCAGCGTGCTCATCCAGCACGGCGACGAAGTGATTTTGCCCGCGCCGTACTGGGTCAGCTTTCCCGACATCATCAAGTATGCCGGCGCAACGCCTGTGATCGTGCAGACCCGCGCGGAAGACGGCTTCAGCGTGAAGGCGGCCGACATCGAGAAGGCCATCACACCGAAAACAAAGATGGTGATCATCAATTCACCCAGCAATCCCTCGGGCGGCGTGGTGGATGGGCCGGAATTCGAAAAGATCCTGGCGGTCTGCAAGAAGCACAACATCTGGGTGATGGGCGACGAATGCTACTCCCACTTCGTTTACGATCCTCACAAGCCGTTTTCCATCGCCAGTGCCAAGGACAGCAAGGCCAATGTCATCATCATCGGCAGCGTATCGAAAACGTTTGCGATGACCGGCTGGCGCATCGGCTACACACTGGCACCCGAAGAACTTATCCAGGCAATGATCAAGGTGCAAAGCCAGTCCACCTCGAATGCAACCTCGATCGCGCAGTATGCCGCGCTTGAGGCGATGCGCGGCTCCATGGACACCGTGCCGCCGATGCTCGCCGAATATGCCAAGCGCCGCAAGCGCATCGTGGAAGGCCTGCGCGCGATTTCCGACGTCACCTGCGAATGGCCCGGCGGCGCGTTCTACGCCTTCCCGAATGTTTCCGCGCATCTCGGCGAAGGCAAGAATGCCGCGGCAAAAAACTGCACCGAACTCTCGAAGCTGCTGCTCGAAAAGGCGCACGTCGCACTGGTTCCAGGCGAAGCGTTCGGCGCCCCTGGCTTTCTCCGGCTTTCCTACGCGACTTCAATCGAACGGATTGAGGAAGGACTCCGGCGGCTGGAAAAATTCTTTTCGCGTGCGGAGGCCGCCGCCTAGACCGTGATGCGACCCGTCCTTTCGCGCCTTGAGCCCTTTTTCAGCCCGCGCATCTGGGGTCAGCGTTCGCTCGCTCCCTGGTATCCGGACAAGGTAAATCTGAAAGAGCCGCTCGGCGAAGCCTGGCTCACCGCGTTCGATTCGCGCGTGACCAACGGGCCGTTCGCGGGCAAGACCCTGCGCGAGATGTGGCAGGCCATGCCGCTGGATTGGCGCGGCCGGCGCCACGCCTCCGTCGCCGAATTCCCCGTGCTCATCAAACTAATATTTCCCAACGACAAATTATCCATCCAGGTTCATCCCGGCGACGCCTACGCCGCCAGGCACGAGCAAAGCGCCGGCGGCCGGGGAAAAACGGAGATGTGGCACCTGGTCTGGGCAAACAGCGGCGCGGAAATACTTTTTGGATTGAAACCCGGGATAAACAAGCAGGATTTTCTCCGCTCCCTCGCCGACAACACAGTGGAAAATCTTTTGCCGCACATTCCTGTGCAGACCGGTGATACTTACTTCGTGCCCGCGGGAACACAGCACGCCATGGGCCCGGGCCTGGTCGTTTGCGAAGTCCAGGAGTATTCGGACCTCACCTATCGTGTGTACGATTTCGGCCGCGTCGATTCCTCGGGCAAGCCGCGGGAGTTGCACGTTGAAAAGGCGCTTGAAGTGACGAATTTCAGCGGCGGAAACGGTGGCAAGATCGAGCCACTGGCCTTGCATTCTCCCGACGCGAAGAAGTATCTGCTGGCGGCATGCGAATATTTTTCCACGGAGCGCTGGGACTGCAACCGGACCACGCCGATCGAAAGCGATCCCGAAGAGTTTCAGATATTCGTGATTCTCGAAGGCACCGGCACGTTCCATGATTCCGAGCCCGCTCTTCCCTACCGCCCCGGCGAAGCATGGTTTCTGCCGGCAAACCTGCCAACGACCATGCTGCAGCCAGACGGCGTAAGCTCGGTCCTGCGAGTGACCGTGCCGGACACCCGCGTGCTGCGGCGCCAATTGCGCAACCAGGGATTTGAAGACCGGGCGATTTCGCGAGTTTTGATAGGTGCGGAGTGAAAAAAGAAAAACCACTGGCAACACACGCCGTGATTCTTGCCGGAGGGCGCGGCACGCGCTTCTGGCCGCGCAGCCGCACCCGCACGCCCAAGCAGCTTCTGAATATTGTCGGTGAAGGCTCGATGCTCCAGCAGACGGTGTCGCGCCTCGCGCCGCTCGTTCCCGCACAACGCATCTGGACGGTGACGAACGACGAGCAGTCCGCTGCCCTCCGAAAACAGTTGCCCGCGGCCGCGCGTAAACATGTCCTGGCCGAGCCCGTGGGGAGAAACACCGCCGCGGCCATCGCCCTGACCGCGATTCATGTGCGCCACGCGGCCGGCGGTGACGCGTTGCTTGCCGTTCTTCCCGCTGACCACTACATCGCTCAGCCGGAGCACTATCGCGAAATCGTGCGCGCCGCGCTGGTCGAAGCTCGCAAGCCCGGTCACATGGTGGTTCTGGGCATTCCGCCCAGCCGCCCGGAAACCGGCTTCGGCTACATCGAAGGGCACGGTGATTCCATCGGCTCAAAGGGAGCGCCGATTTTTGCCGTGCGCTGTTTTAAGGAAAAGCCGGATCTTGCCACCGCGAAAGAATACCTGTCCTCCGGAAAGTTCCAATGGAACGCGGGAATGTTTTTCTGGCGCGTCTCCACTTTCATGGACGCGCTAAGAGAATTCTTGCCGAAGACCCATGCTTTGATCGAAGAACTTGCGCGCCACATCGGAAAACGAAATTACGCCGCCAAATTGAAGCGCATTTACCCGCAACTGGAAAACATCTCCGTGGACTACGCCATCCTCGAACGCGCCACGCAGCATTCCGGCCAGCCGCGCGTCTTCGTAATCCCCGCCGAAATGGGCTGGAGCGATATCGGCTCCTGGGCCGCGGTTCATGAACTCCTCGCCAAGCATCCGGCCGAAAACATTTTCGCCGGCCCCGGCCACACGCTCGATGCCGAGGGCAATTTTCTTTGGAGCCCCGGCAAATACGTCGCCGCCATCGGCGTCAGCGGCCTGGTAGTTGTCGAAACGCCCGACGCCCTGTTGATCTGCCCCCGCGACCGCGCCCAGGACGTCGGCAAAATCGTCAAAGCCCTCGAAGACCGCAAGCATAAAAAGCTTTTGTAGGCGCGGCTCTGCCTATCCACGGGCCAGTGGCCAAAATGGCTGGCTCTGTCACTTTTCTTTACCCGTGCCTAACCCCGCAATCTTTGGCGCGCCGGATTCCTCGCGTATACTCACTAGCAATGACTTCGCTTAAATTTGGCACGGACGGATGGCGCGGCATCATCGCAGAGGATTTTACGTTTGCGAACGCGCGCACTGTGGCAGCTGCGATCGCGCGCTACGTGGTGCGTGGCGAAGACGCGCGCAAAGGCGTGCTTGTCGGATACGACCATCGTTACGCCGCCGACACCATTGCCGCCGCCGTGGCCGAAGTAATCAGCTCAACCGGAACGCCGGTCTGGCTCACCGATAAGCCCTGCCCCACCCCCGCGATCTCGCTCCTCGTGCGCCAGCGTCAGGCCGCCGGCGGCCTGGTCATCACCGCGAGCCACAATCCGTATTCGTGGAACGGCATCAAGTACAAAGCCAGCTACGGCAGCAGCGCGCTGCCCTCCATCGTCGCGCAGATTGAAAAGGAACTCGAAGGCGTGGCCTCGAATGGCGCGCCGCCACTGCCGCCGCGGAAAGAGTTGATCCACTGGCTGGAGCCCCGCGCGCCTTACCTGGACACCATCGAAAAACTGATTGACTGGCAACGTCTCCGCGATGCGAAATTCCGCTTCGTTGTTGACCCGATGCACGGATCGGCCGCCGGCCTGCTCCACGAGCTTTTTCAGCGAAACGGGGTCGTTTGCGACGAAATTCGCGGCACCCGCGACCCGCGATTTGGCGGCGTGCATCCCGAACCCATCGAACCGCACATTGATGCCCTGCGCAAAGCGGTCCTCGCCGGAAAATACGATGCTGGCCTTGCCGCCGACGGCGACGGCGACCGCATCGGCGCCATCGACCGCGACGGCTCCTTCGTCAATCCCCACCAGATTTTCGCGCTGATGGTCTGGCACCTGGCCGGAACCCGCAAACTCCCAGGCGACATCACCAAAACGTTTTCCGTCACCAAACTCATCGACAAGCTGGCCGCGAAATTTTCCCGCAAGCTTTACGAAGTGCCCATAGGGTTCAAGTACATTTGCGAACTGATGTTGCAGCAAGACATCTTAGTCGGCGGCGAAGAGAGCGGCGGCATCGGCACCAGCCTCTATCTGCCGGAGCGCGACGCCCAGGTTTCCGCCCTCTTCCTTGCCGAGTTGATGGCGTGGCACGGCAAATCGCTCGGCGAATTGTTGTCTGTGCTGCACGCCGAATTCGGTGAATTCCATTACGGCCGCATCGATCTTGACGTCAAGCGCGGTCAAAAAGAAAAAGCCATCGCTTATTTCACCAGCGAAAAAACGAAACGCGTCGATAGTTTGGATATCACACGCCGCGAAAACATGGATGGAATCAAGCTGTATCTCGGCGACATTGGCTGGGTGATGGTGCGCGCATCGGGCACCGAAAATCTGTTGCGCATTTATTCGGAAACTTCGCGGCCAGAGACGACCAAGCGCGTTTTGCAGGCAACTGTGGCGGCAATCAACGCGCTGTAGGGAGCACGCCATGGAAACGGTGAACTTGAGAAGCAAATTCGACAAATTCCAGGATTATTGGAAGCCGCGCGTGATCGGCGAAGTGAACGACTGCGACGTGAAGGCCGTTAAGCTGAAGGGCGAATTCATCTGGCATCACCATGACAACGAAGACGAGCTTTTTCTGGTGGTCAAAGGCACGCTGCGCATGAAATTCCGCGATCACGAAGCGGTGGTGCGCGAAGGCGAATTTGTGATCGTCCCTCGCGGCGTCGAGCACTGCCCCGTGGCCGATGAAGAAGCGCACATCGTCTTGATCGAACCGCGCACGACGTTGAACACGGGAAATATCCAGAACGAAAGGACAGTCAGCCGGCTCGAGCGGATTTGATTTTTTTTACTCAGCGGCGGGAAAGACAGGACTCAGCCATGCAACATCGCTTTTACACGCTCGACGTTTTCACCACCACGCGATTTCAGGGCAATCCGCTTGCCGTAATTACCGACGGCGACGGCCTTTCCGACGACCAGATGCTGGCCATCGCCCGCGAAATGAACCTTTCCGAGACGGTCTTCGTACAGAAGCCGACCGACGACCGCGCCCTGGCCCGCCTGCGCATCTTCACCACCAAGGAAGAGCTGAAGCTCGCCGGCCATCCGGTGATCGGCACATGGTTCCTGCTGGCCGAACTGGGCGTGGTCCCCGCGCAAGAGGGCGGAGTGCACGTACTGCAGCAGACCGGCGCGGGAATTTTGCCCGTGGAAATTCGCTTCAAGGACGGCCGTCCGCAGCGCGTCACCATGACGCAAAAAGAAGCCGCCTTCAAACCATCCAAAATAAACAAGAAAAAACTGGCGGAATCGCTGGGGCTTTCGCTGAAAGATCTCGATCCCAAGCTGGAGCCGGAATTCGTCTCCACCGGAATTTTCAACCTGATGGTGCCGCTGCGGAACCGCTCGGCGCTCGGAAGAATCCAGCTCAACATGGTGGAACTCGCCCATCTGTTCGGGAAACAGGGCGCGCTGGCCTATTGCTTCGCGCTTGGCCCTAATTCCTCAGCCTACGCCCGCGGCATGATGCCCTGGGAAATGTACGAAGACGCGGCCACGGGTTCCGCCGCTGGATCGCTCGGCGCCTACCTGGTGAAGCACGGAAAATTCGGCACGGGCCACACGTTGCGCATCGCGCAGGGCGTCGAGATGGGCCGTCCCAGCGAAATTGAAGTGGAAGTTTCGCAAGACGGAAAAAAGCTAACTCCGCGAGTAAGCGGCGCCGCGGTCAAAGTCTTCGAAGGCACCATCCGCACCTAGTCCGAATTCCTCTGGTCCCCTGAAATCCCCGTAGTGCCCCGGGATCCCGCGATTGGGAACAAGCGGTGTCGAGCGAGGAGCAGCTTCCGCATGAGGAATCCTTTGCGGCAGCGGGCTAGGTTCGTTATTCCTCTGCTGCAGTCGCAGCCGTCGCTGGGGTCCCTGCCGGACGTGGGCCGCGTCCGAACATCATGCCGGTTTCCACTTCCAAGGGGTGCCCTTCGCGCAGATAGGGTAAAAATCTCCATTGAGAAAGCGCATCCGTAATGGCTTTTGCCTGGTCCGGAAACGCGCTGAGAAAATGGATGTGCTTTATTTTGCCTTCTTTATCGATGATGATCCTCACGGGCACGGGATTGAACCTGCGCTCGGTAAAGACCGGATCGACTCTTTCCACTACATTCACGCCGCTTGCATAGTCCGGGATGCATATAGGTACATCACCCCCGCCCATGCCGGAGGCGGAACCTGCCTCAGCCGGCAAGTTCATCTTGTCCATTTCCTGGATGAGATTCTCCATCAACCTGGAGTCGCGGCTGGTGAACACGAATTGCACCGTGTGGCAGCGGATTTGAGTCGCCAGCACGTGCCAATGCAACTCGGCAACTGGCGAACCGTAGTCATAGCGGACGAACGAGCGGCCGGCCATGGTGACTTGCGCCGGGGATTGTTCAACTTTATAGTCCTCCGGCAAATGGCCGGCGGCGTAATTGATCAGCTCCAGCGTGCTCCGCGCAGGCGTGAGCCCGAAAAACAGATCCTGGGCAGCGATTAAAACCGTGCCTCGGCTTGACCCCTTAAAAGTGTCGGCCGGCCTGATTTGCGCCAGCACATAGTAGCCGCTGTCGGAAGGAGGCGGACCGGTGTACTTCTCAAGCCAGTCCGGCGGAAAAGCGTAAGTGAGTCCAAAATACTGGTTCTTGTAAACATTGTTGCTGGTTCTGCCGCCTTCCGGCAGCGGAGTCACCGAATCGCTGGCGCTCGCCCATGCGGCTTTAACGAGGATGACGCCAGTCGGCAGCTTTTTCGCTTGCGAATTCTCGGAAAAATCGCCCCCGCTCTGCGGAGCGCCCTGCGCCCGGGCAAGCGACGATACAAACAGGCCAAGGATCAAGTAGCGCGATATGCTGCTGCGCATTTTCACGGTTGTCTCCAGCCGAATAAAAAGCGAGGCGAGACACTTTTGTGTCTCGCCCGTCAGAGTCCTGGTAGAAGCTTACAGGGACCGCAGGAAGTTCAGAACGTCCTGCTGCTGGCTGGGAGTGAGAAGCTGGTCGAAATTTACTTCGGCCTGCGTCCCTTCCGAGCCATTGCTTTCGTGATCTTCGATGGCTGTCAGCAGGTTATTGGTCCGCCCGTCATGCAGCAAGAAAATGCGCTGCCCCAAGCCCCACAACGGCGCGGTGCGGAACTGATCGCCACCCGCCCCGCCCTGCGAGACATTGTCCGCCAATCCAGTGCCCATGTGATGGATTTCAAGATCCGAGAATGCGTTTACCGGAGCATTTCCCAGCGAAGAGGTGAAATTGGAAGGCTGGGTGGAATTGAACGTTGGAGTATGGCAGGTGGCACAGCCAACGGCGCTGAACAACCGGCGGCCATTGGCAATCGACGTTGCACCGCCCGGACTGGTCGTGGACGGCGTCGGAGGTGCCAACAACCGCATGAACATGGCGAACATCACCGTGTCACTGGGTATGGACGCATTTGTTGCAAACTGGTCGGAGCCGGCCTTAGTGGCGAAGTTCGTGGTGTCTTCCGGATAGCCGCTTCCAGTTAAATTCAGGCAGGACGCCGGCAGCCCTGTGTTCATGTCCTCCCCAGGTAGCGGACGATCTTGCTGAAAAATCTCGTTGGAGATGCCCATCTCCACGTTGTAGGCCTCGCCCGCAAACAGTTCCAGCGACTTGTTCTGCGCCTTCCAGCCGAAGCGGGAGATGGTGCCATCATTGCCGTTGTGATTGAAGGTGCCGCTGATGCCGAGGTTGTTGTTGGCATTGGCGGCCTGATTTCTCAACAGGGTTGAGTCGTCCAGATTTTCGAGCAACCCAGCGCCAAACACTGGTGTCGGAATGCGGAAAATGATGTTGTTGGTCTGCTGTGCCTGGGCAAAGCTCGGCTGCTGCAGGCTGCAGTTCCCGGCATCGGAGCGGCCGGAGACAGTGAACAGGGTTTCCACGCCGCCATTGGGAGCATTGGTGTTGGGATTCCCGTTCGAATCAAAGAAGAAGGGGAAACGCGCCTCCCGTGTCGGACCAGTTGCCGTAATGAAGGACGGGATCGTGTTGGTGCTGCCGCTGACAACGCCATTGGCAATCACCTGGAATTGCGGGTTATTGGCAGGTCCGCTTCCGCCCACCGCAGGCTGCAAATGGCAGCCCGAGCACTGATTGAAGTTAAACCGCGGTCCCAGGCCGTTGTTGCCGGTCGGGCTATTCGCCACGGACTCTATATCCTGGAAACGGGACAGGCCGTTCAGGAAAAATTGCAGCGATCCGTCGCTTGAGCTTACGGAGGCCAACGGTGAGCCAGCGCGTGCGGGGCCTCCCTGAACGCCTGGGTCGGTTTGCCCCAGCGCAATTCCGGGCAAGGATAACGCCGCCAACACTACAAAAACTGACGCGAGCTTTATTCCGTTCATTCCTGCCTCCTTCGGTTAGTGCGCCGACTTCCCTATCGACGCATTCCTTCCACACGTATCCCCGCCAGCAATTGCAGAAGCAATTGCCGGAGCATGCCTGTTTCTGAAGATGGTGTTCCTTTTACAACCGGCTTCCAGATGGGTTCAACTACAAGTGATTAGCATAATTTGTCTTTCGTTAGCATTTTGTGCAGACAGCTTGTTTTCGATAGCGCGCCGGCGCCTGCGCAAAGCGCTGTTCAAATGCCCGGACAAAGCTGGAAGCGTGCTCGTATCCGATGCTGAACGCAATTTCTTTAACACTCATGTAGCTGTTCGCCAAAAGATGCGCTGCTTTCTGCATCCTTTGTTCGCTTAACCATTCGCCCATGCAGACGCCAGTTTGGAGCTTGAACAGGCGCTGGAGATGCCACGGGCTAAGATTGCACTGCAAGGCCAGATCGCGGATTTTGAAGGCAGTGCCGGACTCAACCATCTCCAGAATTTTTCGCATGCGCCCGTCGAGCATTGTGGGCGCAACTGGCCGAGCCGGTGCGGCCGAGGCATGTGGCATGCCCGCCCGGAGAATAGCCATGTCTGCAGCGTTCGTTCTTGCGAGACGCCTGGATGCCATCGCGGGGACCTGCTTCTATGAGCATTTCAGACGTGATTCTGACTGCCGGAATTTCCGGGTTTGGTAGGGCGCGGACCCGGAGAAATCTTGCGGAAGTTAGTCGAGTTTCAATCCGATGTCAATAGTACCTTACTTAACCACTCGATAACTGCTGAACTCGCCGCGGCTACTTGGCTTTCAAGGTTTTTTGGTAGGCGTCGAGGATGCCGTTGACAAAGCCGCCAGCATCGTCGGAGGAATATTTTTTGGCCAGGTCCACGGCTTCGTTGATGACCACTTTCACCGGCGTGTCCGTGGCGCGCATTTCGTGCATCGCCAGTCGCAGGATTGCCCGGTCAATGGCCGCCAGGCGGTCGAGCCGCCAATTGGCGGAGTGCTTGCTAATCAGTTCGTCGAGCGCCGTGGCGTCATGCGCGGCGCCTTCAAACAGCCGATTGGCAAACGTGCGGGTCTGTTCCGCGGCCTTCGCGCTTTTCCAGAAAGTGGGCTCAAGTTTTTCGGGTATTTGCTGGCTCATGTCCCACTGAAACAGCATTTGCATCGCGAATTCCCGTGCTTTTGTCCGCAGGCTCACGTTATTTGCGCCGCCCCTTGCCTGCCGCAACCGGCGAAGCCTTCGACGGGCCGCGCAACTTGCGAGATAGTTGCGCCATTTCGATCGCGCCCAACCCGGCTTCGAATCCTTTATTGCCGCCCTTCAATCCCGCGCGGTCAATGGCTTGCTCCAGCGTGTCGCAGGTCAGCACGCAAAACATCACCGGCACGCCCGTATCCATCTGCGCAAGCTGCAGCCCGCGCGAAGTTTCCGAGCACACGTAATCGTAATGCGCGGTTTCGCCGCGCAGGACGCAGCCAATCGCGATCAGCGCGTCATAGCGGCCCGTCATGGCCAGTTTCTTCGCCGCCAGCGGTAATTCAAACGATCCCGGCACGTGAATCACGTCCACGTCCTTGCCGCCCGCTCCGCCGCGTTCCAGCGCATCCACGGCACCCTGCAGCAACCTCTCGGTAATAAAACTGTTGAACCGGCTCACAATAATGCCAAATCGAAATCCTGCGCCGCTCAATCCTCCGTCAATTTTCGTGGGCTGAATCATCTAACTCGCTTCCCCGTTCGCCAACCTGCCTTCACTGAACTGGCGATTGCGCTGGTTCTAAAAAGCTAAAAGTACTTGCATCCTTTACCTCATTTACATCCTTAACGTCCCTAACTTCCTTTACTTCCCTCTAAACGCCGCCGGCCGCTTCTCCAAAAACGCCTTCGTCCCTTCGCGCATGTCTTCCGTCGCGCAGCACAAACCGAACAGCGTCGCCTCCAGGAACAGTCCCTCTTCTTGCGGCATATCCACGCCGTGTTCGATCGCTTCCATGCAGTATTTCACGGCCAACGGCGCTTTCTCGATAATCTTTCTGGCCATGGCTTCGGCAGCGGGAATAAGTTCCGCGGGTTCGTAAATATGATTCACCAGGCCGATGCGCTGCGCCTCTTCCGCGGTGATCATTTCGCCGGTCAGGCAGAGTTCGTGGGCCACGCCCTTACCGCAAAGCCGCGCCATCCGTTGCGAGCCACCATAACCTGGAATAATGCCGAGCTTCACTTCCGGCTGGCCAAGCTTCGCGGTCTTGCTGGCCAGGCGGATCGTGCAGGAGAGCGCCAGTTCGCATCCGCCGCCAAGCGCAAATCCATTAATCGCGCAGATCGAAGGCTTCCCCATCGTTTCGAGAAGGTGAAAAACGCCCTGCCCGAAAATCGAAAACTCTTTTCCGTTCACCGGGGTCTGCTGCGCCAGTTCGTTGATATCCGCGCCGGCAACAAATGCCTTTTCGCCCGAGCCGGTAAGAATCAGCACCCGCACCGAAGCGTCATCGCGCGCATCAAGCAACACCTGCTGAAACTCTTCAACCGTCTTACGGTTCAGCGCGTTCAACACCTTCGGCCGGTTAAAGGTGATATAAGCGATGCCGTCTTTCTTTTCATACAACAGATTTTCATACGCCATGAGTTTTCCTTAAAACGCGATCGGTTTCGGGTTCGCGGGATCGGAATAATCGTAAAACCCGCGGCCGGATTTCTTGCCGTTCCATCCGGCCAGCACCATGCGCTTCAGCAACGGCGGCGCGGCAAAACGCCTCTCCTTGAATTCATCGAACATGATCTGCGAAATATAGTAAGTCGTGTCGAGCCCCACAAAGTCCAGCAGGGTGAACGGCCCCATCGGATAGCCGCAGCCAAGTTTCATCGAGTTATCAATATCCACCACGGAGCCGACGCCCTCTTCCAGCGCCCGAATCGCATCCAAAAGATACGGCACCAGCAAACGATTCACGATAAATCCGCCGCCGTCGCTCGCGCGCACCGGCGTTTTCCCCAGCTTCGCGCCAAACGCAACCATCTCGTCATAAACCGCCGGATCCGTCGAAATAGTTTTCACCACTTCCACCAGCTTCATCACCGGCACGGGATTGAAAAAATGCAGGCCGACAAATCGCCCCGGCCGTTTGGTGGCAGCGGCAATTTCCGTGATGGTCAGCGAAGACGTGTTGCTGGCAAAAATCGTTTGCGGCGGGCAAAGCTTGTCCAGCGCGCCAAAAAGTTCGCGCTTCACCGGCAACTGTTCGATGATCGCCTCCACAATCAGGTCGCAATCCTTCAGATCGTCCAGGGAAGTCGTGCCTTTCAGCTTGCCCCGCACTTCCGCTTTCGCGGCTTCCGTCAGCGTGCCCTTTTCCACCAGCCGCGCCAGGTTCTTATCGATACCCTTCAAACCCTTTTCCACCAGCTCGGCGCTCACCTCGCGCACCACGGTCGTCAATCCGGCCTGCGCGCACACCTGCGCGATGCCCGACCCCATCAAACCACACCCCACTACTCCGACTTTTTGAATCGCCATGGATTCCTCACGTCTGCAAGTACTCGCAAAAACGGCGGGAAATTGCCACCCGTCAAAGTGTACCAAAGCTGCTCACAGAACTCACTTTACGCGGCCTGCTGCAACAAAAGCACCCGCGCCCCAACCGGAGGATTATCCTTAAGGTTAGGCAGGCTATCCGATTGGCGACATTCGGCCAGCCCGCAACCTCCCAAAAAGTGGAGCGGGGCACGCCTCTGGTAACTCACGCCACCTGAATAATTTACTCTGACCCACAACGATTCAGTGGCGTCGCATTTTCACGCACCAAAATCTGAAGTGCGAATGCGACACATCCGCCCCGCGCTAAATGGATAGCTTTCCTGCCGTACGCGATCTGGCGCAATGCCACCGCGGCCGGTGTCCTGAAAGAAAAAATACCCGCCATCCCATTGCGATTGAAGCGAATCGGAGCAGATTTGCGCCAGGCAAATATTTGTCGCCACCGTGGCATTTGCCCTGCTCTTTGGAAACGCGTGAGCAGGAAGAGAAAACGGGAAGAAGGAAGCTCCAGAAATCATGAGCTTTGTTTTCATCCGCTCGCCGCTTTTGTCTGAATAGGAGGCTTTATGAAAAATCTGCGCTCAGTACTTTTCGTTCTGGCAGTGCTTATGCTGGCTACCGCCGCTCGGGCTCAGCAACAGACAGTCAAGGCCGACGTACCCTTCGACTTTGTCGTTGGCGATCGCGCCTATCCCGCCGGGGAATACACCCTTAAGTCCGCACTCGAAAACTCCTGGATTCTTCGCCTCGACAACATCCAGGAATCCATCACCAGGTTTGTTCCTTCGAATATATGCGAGAATCGCGCGCCTTCGAAGAGCACCAAGCTCGTGTTCCGCCGCATGGCCGGCCGCTACTTCCTGTATCAGGTGTGGACTGAAGGCAGCCTGACCGGACGCGAACTCCCGAAGAGCCGCATCGAGACCGAACTGGCCCAAAACCACGAATCTCCCGAAGTCGTAATCGTCGCGGCCATGATTTCCCGCTGACGCGAGCCGTCCGTCTAATTTTTCCAGGTCTAAGAGGGAACGTCTCCACGTTCCCTCTTTTTTTCTGCTAACACCGCATAGTGAATTCGTTTTACCTTAGCTGTTGGGTTCACCCGGCCAGTTTCCACAAGGGGCACATTTCGAAAATCCAGCAAAGGATAAGCTGCGGCACAAAATGTTTCCGGCGGAATTGCGTGCATACTGTCTCCGGGCCTTGATTGCGTTGCTGCTCGCTTCGGCGACCAACGCGAGCGGCCTGGCTTGCGCCCAGCAGCAGGCATCCATTGTCTCGGCCGTTCATCAAACTGTTCAGGATACGAATGAAATGTGGTGGAAACATGCGGTCATCTATGAAATTTACCCGCGCAGTTTTCAGGATTCGAACGGCGACGGCATCGGCGATCTGAACGGAATCACCCAGCGCCTGGATTACCTGAAGGATCTCGGCGTGGACGCCATCTGGATCACGCCTATATATCCCTCGCCGCAAGTGGATTTCGGCTACGACATAGCCGACTACACCGCCATCGATCCGCAATACGGCACTATGGTGGATTTCGATCGCCTGATGAAAGCGGCCAAAGCCCGCGAGATCCGGGTGATCATGGATTTTGTTCCGAACCACACCTCCGACAAGCATCCGTGGTTTGTGGAATCAAGCTCCTCCCGCACCAACCCCAAGCGCGATTGGTACATTTGGCGCGACGGCCAAGCGCCCGGCCAGCCGCCCAACAACTGGCTCTCCTGGTTCGGACACTCCGCCTGGAAATTCGATCCCCAGACCGGCCAATATTACTACCACCATTTTTATGCCGAGCAGCCCGACCTGAACTGGCGCAATCCGGAAGTCCGCAAAGCGATGTACGGCGTGATGCGCTTTTGGCTGGATCGCGGCGTTGCGGGTTTCCGCCTCGACGCGGTTTCGCGGCTCTTTGAAGATCAGAATCTCCTGGATGATCCGCTTCTGCCGGGGAAAAATGCCTATGGCGACCCCAATATCCGGCACCTGCACACCGACAATCTGCCGGAAGTGCACGAAGTGCTGCAGGAGATGCGGCAGGTGGTGGATCAATATCCGGGAAATCCTGTGCTCATCAGCGAAGCCGACGAACCCGATATTTCGGAACTGACGAAGCTGTATGGCAGCAAGCTCGATGAGATACAGCTTCCGATGGATTTTCAGGTGGCTGACGTCAATCAACTGTCCGCTGTACGCTTTCGCGACTTGATCGACCAGATCGAAGACAATTCGGCCGGGGGCCAGCCCTATTTTTTCTTCAACAATCACGACCAGGACCGCACCTGGGACCGTTACGGCGACGGCGTGCACAACGACGCCATTGCGCGGGTGCTGGCAACCTTGCTGCTGACCACACGCGCGACGCCGCAGCTATACTACGGCGAAGAAATCGGCATGGTCACCACGCCGCCCGCCCGCAGAGAAGACGTGAGAGACCCGATCGGCAGGCTGGGCTGGCCAAATGAGAAAGGCCGCGACGGCGAACGCACTCCCATGCAGTGGGACAGTTCAAACAATGCGGGATTCACCACATCTCCAACGCCGTGGCTTCCTGTTTCGCCTGGCTACAGGCAGCGCAACGTCGCGATCGAAGAAAAAGACCCCGACTCGCTGCTCAACTTTTACAAGCATCTGATCCGCCTGCGCCGCGATCGACGCGCTCTACGCTATGGAATACAGGTAACGGTGAACTGCCACGACGCTGACGTACTCTCCTACCTGCGAAAAAATCCCGGCGACGGCGAATCCGTGCTGGTGTTGCTGAACATGAGCAACAAATCAAAGAAGGCCACCTTCAACTTGAACCCTCTAGGGATCCACGGCACCTCTGCAAAGCCTCTGCTCGCCTATCCCAACACCAGCACAGCAGAAGTTCCGTTGGACGCGATCTTGCTGCCGCCCTTCGGCACCGTCGTCGCCGAGGTGAAGTGATCGGTTACCGCGACTAGTTCCTGCGCGCGCCAGATTTTTCCGGCTCACGCTACCGGGAAACAGGTAGCGCCACGGGTTGCTCCAGCCGGAACTCGAGCAAAGATTCGCTGGGGATTTGTAGCTGCTCCCCCTTCTTGGAAGCGGCGACCGCTGTTCCCGCTCCGACGCCGACCAGCGCGCCGATGCCTGCTCCCTTTCCGCCGCCTGCCAAGCCCCCGATGAGGGCGCCCAATCCCGCGCCGCCGATCACTTTCTTCGCGGTATTTCCGCCTTCGCCCTTGCCCTTTATTTCATACGTGCTGGTGAGCAGAGGATAAGCAGTGCCGTTGATGTCGATGTCCGTCAACTCGAGAGTCAACTCCGAACTTCCTTTCATTCTTCCTGAAGAAGCAGCATTGGCCAGACGTCCGTAAACCGTGGTCCCGCGGGGCGCAATCACCGTGTCTTCCGCCTGCAGATTGGTTTCCAGGGTCGCTGTGAACCGGTAACCCGTTTTCTGTTTTGTGGTGTCGATGGAATCGACCGTTCGGATCAGAATTCGGGTCCCTGCCGGAACGGTGATTCTCTTCTTATTTTGCGGTGCCGCGCCAGCCCAGGAATTCGCTACATGGATTGGAGTGACCATGGCCATCCCAGCCAGCAGCGCTGCCGCCAAAACAAATTTCTTTCGCATTTGCCTTTTCCCCTTTCCTTAAATTTACATGCTCTGCCCGGCGATGGGCAGCGCTTCAGCGATCTGTAAGTCGATAATGGCCAGGAGTTGGTGTTCCACCATTGCGAAGCGCGCCGCGGTGACGCCACCCAGCGCTTGCTTGACCTTTTCATACGCCTGCGCAAGCAACTCTCCGCGTTGCTTCTGGTAACCCATCCATTTCTGAACCAGTTTGTCAGCCTCTTCGTCCGACAGATGGTCGTAGTTTTGCGCATATTCCTTGATATTCGCGACTCTTTGATCGTTGAGCTTCGAGAGTCCCTGATCGTATTCGCTGTAGATGGGCCAGAATTTCGCCGCGTCCTGGGCATTCAATGCCATCGTGGCGCCCATAATCTCCGCTTTTTCCTGCTGAACTTCCCGGCGCATCAGCGCCAGGTAGGCATCCATATTTTGCTTGTGCGTATCCGGGTCGGATGTTGCCGCGGGTTTGCCCGCGGGCTTTTGCGTGTTGGTTTGCGCACGGCATTGCGGCGCCGGGAACACCGCCAGTACGAATAGCATCGCCAGCAAAACGCGATTCTTGAACTTCATATTGTTTTGCCCCTTTATTTGGAATTTACGTTCATGAGCTTGCAGACAATTCTTATGGGCGGGAAATCCGGTCGGGGGGAACCATATCACAAATCACTGCAAAGGGAGAGACACGGGCGGATTGGGCACGTGCCCAGAGTCGAGCGGGCACGACTCCAATCGAACTGCCATTAAAACCTCAGAGGACGGCGAGGCGCAGCGCTCTCCGCAATTTAATGTCCGAGAGCTTCGACGATGATGGCGATGCCCTGGCCGCCGCCAATGCAGGCCGTGGCCAGGCCGTAGCGCAAGCCCTTGCGCCGCAATTCATTCAGCACGGTGATTACCAGGCGCGTGCCAGAAGCGCCGAGCGGATGTCCAAGCGCGATCGCGCCGCCGTTCACATTGGTTTTGTCGCGGTCGAGGCCGAGGTCTTTTTCGACAGCGAGATATTGCGCGGCAAACGCTTCATTCACTTCCACGCGATCGATCTGTTCGAGCTTCATCCCTGCAAGCTGCAACGCCTTGCGCGTCGAGGGCACGGGTCCGATGCCCATGATGCTGGGGTCCACGCCCGCGACGGCCCACGAAACGATGCGCCCGAGCGGCTTCAGCCCGCGTTCCTTCGCCGCTTGCTCGCGCGTCAGCACCACCGCCGCGGCACCATCCACGATCCCGCTGGCATTCCCCGCCGTCACCATGCCATCTTTCTTGAACGACGGTGGCAGCTTTTCCAGAATCTCCATCGTGGTTTCCGGCCGGCGGTGATCATCTTCCTTCACCAGAATTGTCTTTTTCCCCTGCTTCACTTCCACCGGCACGATCTCTTCCGTCAGGTAACACGCTTTGAACGCCGCTTCCGCCGCCTGTTGGCTGCGCAACGCGTAAGCGTCCGCATCCTTGCGCGTGATTCCCTTCTGCTCCGCCAGTTTTTCCGCGGTCAGCGCCATCGGCAACCCGCAATACGTGTCCGTCAACCCGACAAACAGGAAATCCTCCAGCGCACCGCCGCCCAGTTTCAAGCCGGTGCGCGCGCCCCGAATCACGAATGGCGCCTGGGTCATGTTCTCCATGCCGCCCGCCAGCACCATGTTCGCTTCGCCCAGCAGCAGCCGCTGCGCGCCCTGCACAATCGCCTCAATGCCGGAGCCGCACAAGCGGTTCACCGTCACGGCGGGCGTTTCCACCTTCAGCCCCGCCTTCAACCCCACGTGTCGCGCGCCGTAAATCGCATCGGCGCTCGTCTGCATCACGTTGCCAAAAATCGCGTGATCGAACTCCGCCGGATCCACGCCCGATTTCTGGATCGCCGCCTTACTGGCATGGGCACCCAAATCAATCGCCGACACTTCCGAAAACGCGCCCGTGTAGCGCGCCATGGGCGTACGCGCGCCCGCAACAATCACCACATCCGTTGGAAACATGATTTTCCTTTCCGACTAAGACGACTTGTCATCCTGAGGCTATCCGACGAGGATAGCCGAAGGATCTCAACGTCAAAATTCTGCGCCGCGTATCGGATGAGATCCTTCGCTCCGCAAACGACGCTCCGCTCAGGATGACAACTGGCTTTCTAGCTTGTGCGAAAAAACCGCCGACACGCCCGCTAAAGCTTGGGAATTTCGGAGAGCACGATGACGTCCCCGCCGCGCTTGCGGGCTTCCTCCACGCTGAACTCCGCGCGATTGATCAGGTCGGTCACGATATCCTCGCTGTCGAACTCCTGCCGCGCCGCCGCTTCCACCACCCCGGCGCTCAGCGTAATTTGCGTTGAATCCCACGGAGGTCGCACGCCCGCCGCCGCCCGCTTCAATTTATCCACCAGGTTCTGCGCCCCGGAAAGATTCGTGTCCGGCAAGATGAACGCCAGCGCCCACGACGTATATTTTACCGCCATATCGTTCTGCCGCACGATCGGCTGCAACGAACGCGAAAGCTGCTCCAGAAATTTCTCCAGCGGCACTTCACCCTGTTGCCGCAGCATGTCCGCGCCGCGGTCGATCTGCAGCACGGCCAGCGAAAGCGGCGTTCCCTGGGTGCGCGCGCGGTCGGCTTCGTTCAGCAGGCAGCCCACATAGGAACTCCGGCTGAGCAACCCGGTCTTCTCGTCGGAGACGCCCATGCGGCGCACCAGGCTGCGCAACCGAGTGTGGCTGACGCTCATCATCATCTGGTCGCCAATGGCCTGCAGAAAATAGGTCTCGTTCGGCTTCCAGTGGTGAGCCTTGTCGTGAGCCACAATCAGCATTCCCGCCGGCGCCTGCGTTTCCTTGTCGGTGATCGTCACACCCAGCGCAGTCGCCAACCCCAAATCCTTCAAAATGGTTTCGTCGGAACCGTCCACGATCAGCCCGCCCAGTTCGTCCGGAACCGCCTTTTCAATCTGCGCCAGCAAAAAGACCATTTGCGCCGCGGGTGCCGGCCGCAATCCGGAAGTGCAGTGCTCCGCCGCCATCTCTGGGGGACGCCCCGGCGCACCGAT
>Ga0210400_10001179_pt1 | contig 26385 bp, 22 predicted proteins | sample IncBWH26MmetaG_FD_155456 | JGI IMG/M metagenome (GOLD analysis project Ga0210400, IMG submission 155456) | Forest soil microbial communities from Barre Woods Harvard Forest LTER site, Petersham, Massachusetts, United States - Inc-BW-H-26-M | ecosystem: Environmental > Terrestrial > Soil >... | reverse complement strand
TGGAACAAAACAAGAACAATCATGCGGAATAGGCCGGCTTCAAACCGGGGTAGGGCCAGCGCACTTCGACGATCCGGCTGAGGCCCGAGGAGGTGACCCAGGTGTCGCGCATGTCGCCGCCGCCAAAGGCCAGGTTGGTGGTCATCGGGTCGTCAAACTGGATGAACTCGGTCCCGCCCGCCCTGTCAAAAATGCTGATCCCGCCCGCGATCAGGGTGCAGACGCAGACCTTGCCATCGGCCAGCACCTTCAGGCTGTCGGCCACGGAGCGCTCGCGCAGGTTGGCGTGGGCGGCGTTGGGATAGGAGGTGCTGGGCCCCAATTCGCCCGGGCCCTTGATGTCGAAGGTCCAGAGTTGGCGGCCCTCGCTCACGTGGAGCTGCTTGCCGTCCGGCGACAGGCCGATGCCGTTGGGCGCGTTCATGCCACCCTTGGCCTGCCGGATGCCCCGGCCGTCGGCGCGGGCGTAGTAGATCCCGGCGTCGCCCCTCACCTTGCCGTAGTCGCTGATCCACATGCCGCCGTGGCGGTCGAAGACCAGGTCGTCCGGGGCCACCAGCCGCTTGCCGTCGCAGCTATCGTAGAGGGTGACGGCCTTGCCGGTCTTCACGTCGATGCGCTGGATCGAGCCGCCGGTATGGTCGGGCGGGACCGGGCCCGGATAGTTGAAGGCGCCGCGCCTGTTGAAGCTGAACCGGCCGCCGTCGTTGGCGACGTAGAGCGCCTTGTCCGGGCCGATCGCCAGGCCGTTGGGGCCGCCGTCGAGTTGTGCGACCAGGGTGACGGTCCCATCGGGCTTCAGCCGGCTGACCTGTTTGGCCTCGATCTGCACGAACAGGACCGAGCCGTCCTGCATCACGACCGGCGCCTCGGGGAAATGCAGGCCGCCGGCCACCGTGGTCATGGCAAGAGTCGGTGGCGGAAAGGTGGGCGGCGGCGGGATGGGCCGCGGCGCGGGCGCCGCCGGCGCGGCCGGCTCCTGGGCGAAGGCGAGCCCGGGCAAGGCCAGTAGCGGCGCGGCGGCGAGCAGAGTGCGGCGATCCATCGATTTCCCCCGGGTCTCTTATTTTGCGGCCAGCGTCGGACATCCGACGCCATCTGTCGACGGTTGACCTTCGCCGCCAACGCAGGGCTTGTGGCGCCATGCTGAGCGTGATCGTCGAGACGGCCGACGCCGGAGACCGGTTGCCGGCGCTGCTGGCCGCCCTGACCTCGGCCGCCGTGGAGGGTCTGGTGCGCGAGGTGCTGATCGCCGGCGGCGAGCCGCCCGAGCTGCTGGCGGTGCTGCGCGAGGAAACCGGGGCGGAGCTGGCGGACGACCTGGCGTCGGCGCTGCGGGCGGCGCGGTCGGACCGGCTGCTGGTGGCGCCGGCCAAGATCCGGCTGAAGCCCGGCTGGCTGGCGCTGTTGGCCAAGCACCTGCGCGGCGGGGGCGGCGACGCCTTGCTGATGGGCGAGGGCGGTTTCTTCGGCGAGAAGCCCTACGGCGTGCTGATCGGCCGGAACGCCGCCCTGGCCCTAGCGCATCCCGACCTGAAGCGACTGCGCGGCCAGTTGGGTCGGGGCGCGGTCCGGCTGGCTTAGGTCGGCCCGTTCGTCGATCGCCCGCTGGCCGGAGGCCAGGGCGTCCAGGCTGGGCGAGGCCTGGCCCCACATCTTGCGATAGGTCCAGTAGCCGGCCAGGACCCGCTGCACATAGGTCCGCGTCTCCTGGGCGGGCAGGCATTCCATCAGCAGCAGGCCGTCGGCCTCGGGGCCGAGCATCTGGGCGGTGCGGGTCACCGGCGTGGGGCCCGCGTTGTAGGCGGCCACCGCGCGGATCAGGTCGTGGCCGACGCCCTTGTCCAGGAGCCAGCTAAAATAGTCCTGCCCGACCCGCAGGTTGAAGGCCGGATCCAGCAGCGGCGTCGGATCGCGCTTCAGCTTGTCGTCGCCGGCGGCGATGGCGGCGGAGGCGGGCATGACCTGCATCAGGCCGGTCGCGCCGACCGGGGAGATCGCCTGAGCGTTGAAGCGGCTTTCCTGGCGCACCAGGGCGTAGACCAGGGCCTTGTCCAGGGTGAAGCCGGAGATCGGCTGGAGCTCGGGCGCCGGATAGTCGAGGTCGGCGCTGCGCGGCGGGCTGGGCCGGTCGGCGAGCGAGGTTCCCATGGCCAGCGTCAGGGCCTTCCAGCGTTCCTGGTCGGCGCCGGTGCGCGCCAGGGCCATGCCGGCGCGCAGCTCCTGGATCGCATCCGAGCCGCGGCCGATCTGCGCCAGGGCCGCCGCGCGGTGGGCGCGCGGGTCGGTGGCCACGAAGCGGGCGAGATCGACGCTGGACTGGGCGGAGGCCGGGACCGTGTAGGCGGCCAGCAGCAGCCGGGCCAGCGGGTCGTCGGTCGAGGCGACGCTGGCCTGGTCGGCGAGCTTGAGCTGACGGGCGGCCAGCATGCCGTAGAAGGTCTCGCCGTAGCGTGCGGCGACGCGCAGATGCTGGGCCGCGCCGCTGGCGTCGTTCTGCGCCTGGGCCGAGCGGGCGGCCCAGAAGGCGGCGGCCGATTGCAGCCAGGCGTCGCATTCGCCGTCGCGGGCGAGGTCGGCGAAGCTGGCGCGGGCCTTGTCGTAGTCCTTCAGCCGGTAGGCCGAGAGCCCGGCGATCCAGCGGTCGCCCGAGGCCGTGGCCAGGGTCAGCGCGCGCTTCAGGTCGCCGGCGTAGAAGGCCTCCCGGCCGCGCCGCGCCTTGTCGGACAGTACCGGGTTGGCGATCTGGCGCCCGTCGCCCATGGCCATGGGCCGCGGGCCCGCATCGGCGGTCGGATCGGTCTTGCGCTTGGCCGCCAGGGCGAAGATGCGGTCGGCCACCGGCAGGTCGCGGAACTTGCCGAGCCAGGCGCTCAATTCGTCGAAGGCCGCCACATGGGCGGTCGGGTGCATCAGCTCGTGGAAGCTCAGATAGCCCTCGAGGGAACGATCCTTGACCGCCGCGCTTTGCATCTGGGCGTCGATGAAGTCGCCGCGCTCGGTCGCGTCGAAGGCGGCCGCATAGGCGCGGGCGTCGTCGCTCGACAGCGCCGTCGGCGATTCAGCCGCGGCCGCGCCGGCGATGGAGGCGGAGCAGGCAAGGCTAAGAGCCCCGGCCCGCAGGCGCTTCTTCAGCGTCATGCCGTCTCTTCCGCGCTTGCCCGTTGTCGCCTGGGCGGTGCGCAGTCCTCTTCTCGAAGTCCCCGGCGCTAAGGGTTATTCGGGACGGTCCGGACGATCAAGCCTTTCCGTCAGCGTCATAAGGTCCACCCAGGCGCGTTTCTTGGCCGCCGGCTGGCGCAGCAGGAAGGCCGGATGCAGGGTCGGGAGCGCCGGTAGCTCGATCGCGCCGTCCGCCGAACGCCATTCGTGCCAACGCCCGCGCATGGACAGGATCCCCTCGTCCTTCTTCAACATGGCCTTGGCCGAGGCCCCGCCGACCAGCAGCAGCATCTTCGGTTTCACCAGGGCGATGGCGCGCTCGACGAAGGGGGCGCAGACCGCCTGCTCGGCGGGCGTGGGCGTGCGATTGCCGGGCGGCCGCCAGAAGACGGTGTTGGTGATCATCACCCGCCCGGTCAGGCCGGCGGCGGCGAGCATCTTGTCGAGAAGCTGGCCGGCGCGGCCGACGAAAGGCTGGCCCTGGCGGTCCTCGTCCTGTCCCGGCCCTTCGCCGATGACCATCAGCGGGGCGGCCGGATCGCCGCGCCAGACCACGGCCTGGGTTGCGCCGCCCTCGAACTTCAGCGGGCACCCGTCGAAGCCGGCGATGGCCGCCGCGAGCGCCTCCAGGCTGTCGGCCCCTGCGGCCAGCGCCTCGGCCTGCGCGACCGCGGCGGAGACGTCCGGCTGGGCTGGGCGAGCCGGCGAGGCCGCCGGCGCGGCGACCGGGGCCTTCCGCGCCGCGGGCTGCGGCGGCGCGATCCGGCCGGCGGCGATGCGGTCGACCGGCTCGTCCAGCAGCATGCCGTCCACGCCCGCGTCCGCCCAGAAGGCCAGCAGGGATTCGGCGATGGGGTCGGCCGCGGCGCTCACACCCCCAGTCTTGGCGGCCCGGCGTGGATTTGTCCAAGCCTTGCGGCGCCGCGGTCGGCTAGAGGCCCTTGTTGGGATTGATCAGGTATTTCTCGCCGGTGGTCTTCCGGTTGTAGGCGGCGACCACCTTGGGATCGAGGGCCTCGGCCAGGCCGATCTCAGCGGTGTAGTGGCTGGCGAAGGTGGTCTTCAGTTCGTCGGCGACCCGCTGGCGCAGCTTCTGGGCCTCGGCCGGCGGGGTCTTCGTCAGGAAATAGGTGAGCAGCCAGCCGCCGATGCCCCAGGCCATGCCGAAGCTGCGGACCAGCTCGGTCGGGCCGGTGTCGAGGCCGCCGTAGATGTAGACCTGCTTGTGCGTCGACGAGCCGTAGCGGCTGTAGACCGTGGCCTTGCGGTTGATCGCCGTCTCCATGCAGCCAAGGATCTGGCCGGCGAGCTTGCCGCCGCCGATGGCGTCGAAGGCGAGCGTCGCGCCGGTGTCGGCCAGGGCGTCGGTGAGTTCGGCCAGGAAGTCGGGCGAGGTCGAGTCGACCACATGGGTCGCGCCGATGTCGGTGAGGATGTGGGCCTGGGCGCGGCTGCGCACGATGTTGACCAGCGGCACGCCGTCCTTAAGGCAGATCTTGTTCAGCATCTGGCCGAGGTTGGAGGCGGCGGCGGTATGGACGAGCCCGGTGTGTCCCTCGCGCTTCATGGTCTCGACCATACCGAGCGCGGTCAGCGGATTGACGAAGCAGGAGGCGCCGTCGGCCGCGGTCGCGCCGGCGGGCAGGGGCAGGACGTCGGCGGCCTTCAGCGCACGGTACTGGGCGTACATGGCCCCGCCGATGCCGGCCACGGTCCTGCCGAGCAGGGCCTGGGCGGCGGGGTCGGAGCCGGCGGCCACCACCACGCCCGCGCCTTCGTTGCCGACCGGCATGGATTGGTCCACCCGGCCCGCCATGGCGCGCATCAGCGCTTGCGGCACGGTGGCGGTGAGCGTCGGGCCGGCGCCGGCCCTGGCCGTGGAGAGGTCGGCCGCGCCCAGCAGCAGGCCGAGGTCCGACGGATTGAGCGGCGAGGCCTCGACGCGAACCAGCACCTCGTCCGGCGCGGGATCGGGAACGTCCACCTTGGCCAGCGAGAGCTCCAACTGCCCGTCGCTTTTGATCAGCGAGCGCAGTTGCAGGCCGGAGCCCGGGTTGTCGTAGGCCATGGTCGTGTCCCCGCCATCGTTGAAGCGGCCGCACAAGACCGCTTTGCGAAGGCGGGGGCAATACAGAAGCCGTGATCGCGCGATTAGCAGCGCTGGCCGGCGTTCCGGTCTAGGCTGCCGGCCATGAACGACATCGTCCCCGACGGCGCGCGGACCTCGCCCGCCACGGCGCGCAACCGCCAGCCGATCCTGGAGGTTCTGCGGCCTCGGTTGCCCGCGGGGGCCCGCGTGCTTGAGGTGGCGAGCGGGGCCGGGGAACACGCCGTGTTCCTGGCGTCGGCCCTGCCGGGCGTGAGCTGGCGGCCCACCGATCGCGATGCCGAGGCCCTGGCCAGCATCGCAGCCTGGCGCGAGGCCGCAGGCCTGGCGAACCTCGCGGCCCCGATCCGCCTGGACGCCGCGGACCCGGTGTCTTGGCCGGCCGGCCCGATCGAGGCGGTGGTCTGCATCAACATGGTCCACATCTCGCCCTGGGCGGCGACGCAGGGCCTGATGGCCGGCGCCGCGCAGGTGCTGGCGCCGGGGGGCCGGCTGTTCCTCTACGGCCCCTATCTGGAGGCCGGGGTCCAGACGGCGTCCAGTAACCTGGCCTTCGACGCCAGCCTGAAGAGCCGCGATCCGGCCTGGGGCCTGCGCGACCTGGCCGACGTCAAGGCGCTGGCGGCGGCGAACGGCCTGAGGTTCGGCGAGCGCATCGCCATGCCGGCCAACAACCTGATCGTGGTGTTCGAGAAAGCCTAGGGCTTCAGGTCGGGGCGCGAGGCCAGGAAGGCGGCCTTTTCCGCCGGGGTCAGAACCTTGGCCTTCTTCTGGCGCGAGACCTTGGGCGTCGGCGGGGCGTAGACGCCGGTCGGCGGCGAACCGCCCTTGAGGTCGGAGAGGCGCTTGGGCGGCGGCTTCATGCGGTTCGAGCGTCCTAGCGTTTGCGGAAGCGTTTGGCCTCGGCCGCGAGCGACGCGCCCCAGGGGTCGGGCCGGTCGTCGTCCGGCAGGAAGGGCAGGGAGCCCGCCACGCCGCGGATGGCGAGCCAGAGCTGCTGGTTGAAATGGCCCAGCACGCGGAGCGGCCGGCGCTTGTCGTCCGTGACGTCCCACCCCTCGGCCTCGAAGGCCGCGACCTGGGCCGGGATCGGCAGGCGCTCGGGTCGGTCCCAGCCGGCCGGGCGCGGCCAGTCCTGCGCCTGGTCGGCGGTCAGGCCGAGGGTCTTGACCGAGCATTCGTCGATCTCGGGATGTTCGGCGCGGGCCTCCGGCTCGGCGAAGTCGCGCCTCAGGATCGCGCGGTACTCCAGGTCGGAGACGCCCGGCAGGTCGATCAGGCGGCGCAGCGCGGGCGGGCGGTCCATGGGGCTGGACTATCCCGGTTTGCGGGTCCTGGGTTGGAAAAAGCGCCGGCCGCTGTCGGAACGGCGCCTTGCGCGACGTCCTTTGGACGCAAGAATGCTCGAGGAGGACCATATGCCCAAGATCCACCCGTTCCTGTGGTTCGACACCCAGGCCGAGGCGGCGGCGGAATTCTACGTCTCGGTGTTCCCCAATTCGAAGATCCTGAACGTGGTCCGGAACCCCGGCGCGGCGCCCGGGCCGGCGGGTGGGGTGCTGACCGTCGATTTCGAGATCGATGGCCAGCGGGTCACGGCGCTCAACGGCGGGCCGGTCTACAGCCTTTCGCCCGCGTTCTCGTTCGTCATCGACTGCAAGGACCAGGCGGAGGTGGACCACTACTGGGACAAGCTGCTCGAAGGCGGCCTTGCGAACCAATGCGGTTGGCTCAGCGACCGCTTCGGCCTCTCCTGGCAGGTGGTCCCGAAGCAGCTCTTCGAGACCATCGGCGGCCCTGACGCGGCCGGCCGCGAGCGGGCGATGAACGCCATGATGCAGATGGTCAAACTCGACGTCGCCAAACTGGAGGCGGCCTACGCCGGCCGCGACGCCGCCTAGTGGAAGAACGTGAGGTCGACGGCCTTGCCCATCGCCCGGTAGCCGGCGTCGTTGGCGTGCGGCCAGGCGCCGGACGGCCAGGCCGCGGAGAAGGTCGCCGCGCGGTCGCCGGCCGCCGGGACCGCGCCGTCCGCCCCGTCGAAGCGGTCGACGCGAGCGCGAAGAGCAGGGCCGGCATACGCATCGGCGTTTCCCCCTTTGGCGGTTCATGCTTGACCGCCGCTAGGTGACCTTCCGATAAGTCCCTCGGCGGATCAACGGAGCACCCGGGGCATGAGCGAAGCTGTCGAACGCGAGGCGATGGAATATGACGTCGTCATCGTGGGCGCGGGGCCGTCGGGCCTGTCGGCCGCGATCCGGCTGAAGCAACTGGCGGCGGCGGCCGGCGGCGAGATCACCGTCGCGGTGCTCGAAAAGGGCTCCGAGGTCGGGGCGCACATCCTGTCCGGCGCGGTGATCGACCCCAAGGGAATCAACGAGCTGTTCCCGGACTGGAAGGCGATGGGCGCGCCCCTGGAGACGCCGGTCAACGACGACCGTTGGCTGCTGTTGGGGCCGCAGGGCTCGCTGCAGCTCCCGACCTTCGCCATGCCGCCTCTGGTCCACAATCACGGGACCTACATCGCCTCGCTGGGCAATGTCTGTCGCTGGCTGGCCCAGCAGGCCGAGACCCTGGGCGTCGAAATCTATCCAGGAATGGCCGCCTCCGAGGCGGTGTTCGATGAGACGGGCGCGCTGAAGGGCGTGGTCGCCGGCGTGTTCGGCGTCCAGAAGGACGGCAGCCACGGGCCCGACTATCAGCCGGGCATCGAACTGCACGGCAAATACGTCTTCATCGGCGAGGGGGTCCGCGGCTCGCTCTCCAAACAGCTGCGCGCCAAGTTCAGCCTGGGCGAAGGGGCCGATCCCGAGAAATACGGCATCGGGCTGAAAGAGCTGTGGCAGGTGCCGGACGAGGTTTTCCGCCCGGGCCTGGTGCAGCACGCCGCGGGTTGGCCGCTGGACGACAAGACCGGCGGCGGCGGCTTCCTCTACCACTTCGGCGACCACTACGTCGCGGTCGGCTATGTGGTGCACCTGAACTACAAGAATCCCTGGCTTTCGCCGTTCGACGAATTCCAGCGCTACAAGACCCACCCCGACATCGCCAAGCACCTCCAGGGCGGCAAGCGCATCTCCTATGGCGCGCGGGCCATCTCCGAGGGCGGCGTGCAGTCGGTGCCGCGCCTCTATTTCCCCGGTGGCGTGCTGCTGGGTGACAGCGCAGGCTTCGTGAACGTGCCGCGCATCAAGGGCAGCCACAACGCCATGAAGAGCGGGATGATGGCCGCCGAGGCGGCCTACGCCGCCATACAGGCGGGCCGCCAGCGCGACGATCTCGTGGAATACGAGGAGGCCTACCAGAGGTCCTGGGTGCGCAAGGAGCTGAACCTCGTCCGCAACGCCAAGCCGATCCTGTCGAAGTTTGGCACCGGCCTGGGCGGCGTGCTCAGCATGATCGACATGTGGTGCACCAGCCTGCTGGGCGGTTTCTCGATCTTCGGGACCATGCACCACGAGAAGAGCGACGCCGACTCCACAGGCCTGGCCAAGGACTACAAGCCCATCGTCTATCCGAAGCCGGACGGGGTCTTCTCCTTCGACAAGCTCTCCAGCGTCTTCCTGTCGAACACCAACCACGACGAGAACCAGCCGGCGCACCTGAAGCTCAGCGACCCGGCGGTTCCGATCGCGATCAACCTGCCGAAATATGGCGAGCCGGCGCGGCTCTACTGCCCGGCGGGGGTCTATGAGGTGCTGTACGACGACAAGGGCGAGAACCCGAAGTTCCAGATCAATTTCCAGAACTGCGTCCACTGCAAGACCTGCGACATCAAGGATCCGTCGCAGAACATCAACTGGACGACGCCCCAGGGCGGCGACGGCCCGAACTATCCGAACATGTGACCATGCGTTCGGTTTGCGACAGCACGGCGCCTTGCCGCAGCCATCCTTAGGGTCGATGGTTTCCCCATGCGCCTAGCCCAGTTGCTCACCGCCGCCGCTCCCCTGGTCCTCATGGCCGCCTGCGCCACCGCGCCCGGCGGACCCAGGTCGGCGGCGGCCGCCGCCTCGCCCGCCGCCGCGGCCGAGCAGGTCGCCTCCGCCTCCTCTTACGGCAAGTTCCTGGCCGGCGAGCAGGCGCTGAACAACGGCCGCTCGGCCGAGGCCGCGAAGTTCTTCGACCAGGCGCGGCTGGAGAGCGGCGACAGCATGATCGCCGAGCGGGCCTTCACCGCCGCCCTGCTGGCCGGCGACATCCAGAAGGCCTCCACCCTGGCCCCCGGCGGCGACCAGGCCAGCGAGGCCTCCAAGCGGCTCGGAAAGCTGGTGGTGGGCGTCGAGGCGCTGGCCGATGGCAAGGGCAAGGAAGCGGTCGCCCTGCTCAACGATCCCGGCATCGGCTTCCCGCACAAGCCGGCAGCGGTCCTGCTGACGCCCTGGGCGGCGGCGCAGGCCGGCGACACCGAAGGCTCGGTCGCGCGGCCGCAGGTGCGCGGCGACCGGCTGGTGGACTATTTCGGCCAGCTCGCCCAGGGCGCGCTGTTCGAGCGCGCCAAGCGCTATGATGAGGCGGAGACCGACTTCAAGGCGGCGGTCTCGGTGGAACAGCCGACGGAGATGGCGGTCCTGGCCTATGGCGGGTTCCTGGAGCGGCGCGGCCGCCGGGTCGACGCCCTGGCGCTCTACGGCGACCACCTGGCCCGCGAGCCGGACTCGATCGCGGTGAAGGCCGCCCAGGCCCGCGCCTCGGCGGGCAAGGCCGTGCCGCCCATGCCGACGATCCGCGAAGGTGCGGCCCAGGCCCTGCTGGCGCCGGCGGCCACCATGATCGCCGCCAAGCAGACCCAGTTGGCGCTCATCTACCTGCGGCTGGTGCTGCGGCTCGATCCGGCCCGCGACGAGGCCTGGGTGATGGTCGGCGACCTGATGCAGGGCTCCGGCGACACGGAGTCCGCGCGGGCGGCCTACGGGCATCCCAAGCCGGGCTCGATGGAGTATTCGACCGCCCAGGCCAAGCTCGCCTGGACGTACCAGGGCGCCGACGACAAGGTGACGGCGCTGAAGCTGGCTCGCGCGGCCGCAGCCTCCGGCGACACCGACGCGCGGGTGACCCTGGCCGACCTGCTGCGCTCCGACGAGCAATATGCCGAAGCCGCCAAGGTGCTGGACGGGCTGATCGCCCAGACCAAGACGCCGGACTGGCGGCTGCTCTATTCGCGCGGCGTGACCAACGAGCGGCTGAACCGCTGGCCGGAGGCGCAGGCCGACCTGCAGGCGGCGCTCACGGCGCGGCCGGACGAGCCGGAGCTCCTGAACTATCTCGGCTATTCCTGGATCGACCGCGGCGAGCACCTGAAGGAGGCGCTGGCCATGGTCCAGAAGGCCGTCGCCGCCGATCCGCGCTCCGGCGCCATGGTCGACAGCCTGGGCTGGGCCTACTACCGCATGGGCGACTACAAGCAGGCGACGGAGAAGCTGGAGCAGGCGGTCGAGCTCGACGCCGGCGATCCGGAGATCAACAACCACCTGGGCGACGCCTACTGGAAGGTGGGCCGCCGCGACGAGGCGCAGTTCCAGTGGCGGCGCGTGCTGACCCTGAAGCCGGACGACAAGATCAAGGCCAGCGCCGAAGCCAAACTCGCCTCGGGCCTGGGCCCTGACGGGCCGGCCCCCAAGCTCGCCGACAAGTAGCCATGGCCCGCGTGGCGTTCGCGCCGGCCAAGGTGAACCTGTACCTGCACGTCGGCGCGCCGGCCGATGGCTACCATCCGATCTGCAGCCTGATGGCCTTCGCAGACGTCGGCGACGCGGTGTCGACCTTCGACGCCGAGGCCCTGACGCTGGCGGTCGGCGGCCCCTTCGCGCGCGACCTGGGCGCGGACGGCGACAACCTGGTGCTGCGGGCCGCCAAGGCGCTGATCGCCGAGGGCAGGCGGCCGTTGCCGCCGGTCGGCATCAGCCTGGACAAGCGTCTGCCGGTGGCCTCGGGCCTGGGCGGTGGCTCCAGCGACGCGGGCGCGACGCTGCGCCTGTTGCGGGAGACCTTCGGCCTTGCGGTGGACAATGCGCGGCTGGAGGCGCTGGCCGCCGCGCTCGGCTCGGACGGCGCGGCCTGCCTGTGGGGCGCGCCGGCGATCGCGCAGGGCAGGGGAGAGCGGCTCAGCGCCGCCCCCGGCCTGCCGGCCCTGGACGCCGTGCTGGTCAACCCGCGGGTGCCGGTCTCCACCGCCGAGGTCTACCGGCGCTACGACGCGTCGGGCCGCTTCGGCGACGTCACGCCGCCGGCCGCGCCGGACGCCTTCGAGGACGCCACGGAACTGGCCGCCTGGCTGGCCGGCCTGCGCAACGACCTGGAGGCTCCGGCGATCGCCACGGCGCCCGCGGTCGGGGCCGTGCTCGAAACCCTGGCGAACGAGCCCGAGGCCCTGCTGGCCCGGGTGTCCGGGTCGGGCGGGACCTGCTTCGCGCTTTGCGCCAGCGACATCGAGGCCGAGAGCCTGGCGGAGCGCCTGGAGGCGATGTCGCCCTCCTGGTGGGTCCAGCGCTGCCGCCTCGGCGGGCCGTGGCCGGATCCGGCATAGTGTCTGTCCACGAACCACACGAACGGGTCTGGGTCTGAAAGCCCCGTGCAGCGGGCGCCTTCCAAATAGAACCACGGATCACACGGATGGGCGCCGGCGCTATCCGTGGAAATCCGTGCGATCCGTGCTTGAAGATGACTGAGCCTCCGCTGCCGCGGAGTCTCAGGAACCAGCGCGTTCGTGTGGTTCGTGGATTCCCCTGAACGAAAACGGGGGCCCCGAAGGACCCCCGTTCCGTACTCCCAGTCTCCTCGGGCCGTGCGTCAGCCGTGCACGATCTCGCCGTGGAGGTTGATGTCGAGACCCTCGACCTCGACCTCTTCGGAGACCCGCAGGCCGATCGTGTACTTGATCACCAGCAGGATCACGAAGGTCACGGCCCCGCAGTAGAGGAAGGTCGCGCCGACGTCGTAGAACTGCAGCACCATCTGGTGGCCGTTGCCCTCCAGCAGGCCGCCCTTCGGCGCGCCCGTGGGGTTGATCAGCTTGCTGGCGAAAACGCCGGTCAGCAGGGCGCCCAGGGCCCCGCCGACGCCGTGCACGCCCCAGCAGTCCAGGGCGTCGTCGTAGCCGATCATCTTCTTCACGTGGACCGCGGAGATGTAGCAGACCACCCCGGCCGCGAGGCCGATGATCAGCGCACCCATCGGGTTGACGAAGCCGGAGGCGGGCGTGATCGCCACCAGGCCCGCCACCGCGCCCGAGACCATGCCCAGGACCGACGGCTTCTTGGAGATGATCCACTCGGCGAACATCCAGGCGAGCGCCGCGGCGGCCGTGGCGATCTGGGTCGCGGCGGCGGCCATGCCGGCGTTGACGTTGGAGGTCACCGCGGAGCCGGCGTTGAAACCGAACCAGCCGACCCACAGGAGCGAGGCGCCGATCACGCTGTAGGCCAGGTTGTGCGGCGCCATGTTCTCGACGCCCAGGCCCTTGCGCTTGCCGAGCATCAGGGCCGCCACGAGGCCCGCGGTGCCGGCGTTCAGGTGCACCACGGTGCCGCCGGCGTAGTCCAGCGCGCCCATGGTCCCCAGCCAGCCGCCGCCCCACACCCAGTGGGCGATCGGGCAGTAGACGAACAGCAGCCAGGCGCCCATGAAGGTCAGGAAGGCGGAGAACTTCATGCGGTCGGCCAGGGCCCCGGCGATCAGCGCCGGAGTGATGATCGCGAAGGTCATCTGGAAGAACATGTAGACGGACTCGGGGATCGTCGGCGCCAGGGTGCTGGTCGCGTTGAGCCCCATCGGGCCGAGCAGCAGGTACTTCACCCCGCCGATGAAGGCGTTGTTCTTGCCCCCGTCGGTGAAGGCGACCGAGTAGCCGATGATCATCCAAAGGACGGTGATCAGCGCCGTGGCGGCGAAGCTCTGGGCGAGCGTCGCCAGGATGTTCTTCTTGCGCACCATGCCGGCGTAGAAGAGCGCCAGACCCGGGATGGTCATCATCAGGACCAACACCGAGGAGGTGAGCATCCAGGCCGTGTCGCCGGTGTCGATCTTCGGCGGGGCCGGGGTTGCGGCGGGCGCGGCGGCGGCCGGAGCCGCTGCGGCGGCGGCAGGCGCCGCGGCCGTGGCGTCAGGCGCCGGAGTTGCGGCCGGGGCCGCCGCGGCGGGCGCCGGAGCGGCCGGGGCGGCGGCGGTCTGTGCAATCGCGGAGCCCGCGAGCGGACCCCCGATCACGGCGGCGGCGAGCGCGAGCCCCGCCAGCCTTTTCAATCCGATAAGCTTCATGGCTGTCATGTCCCCTTGAATTTTTGACCGCTAGAGCGCCGCGGCGCCGGTCTCGCCGGTCCGGATGCGCACGGCGTCCTCGACATTGAGGACGAAGATCTTGCCGTCGCCGATCTTGCCGGTGGCGGCGGCGGCCTTGACCGCCTCGACCGCCTTGCCGACGGCGGCGTCGTCGACCACCGCCTCGAGCTTCACCTTGGGCAGGAAATTCACCTGGTATTCCGCACCCCGGTAAATCTCGGTCTGCCCTTTCTGCCGGCCGTAGCCTTTGACTTCCGAAACCGTCAGGCCTTCGACGCCGGCGCCCACGAGCGCTTCGCGCACGTCGTCCAGCTTGAAGGGTTTGACGATCGCCATGATCAGTTTCATCCGCTCGCTCCCGCGCGGTCCTTGAGGCTGGACCGGCCGTCTGTGTTGACTTTGGCGCCGCCGCGAATTGTCCCCATCCCCGTCTCGCGCCGGTGGTCAGACGCTATCGGCGCGAGGCGCGGCCGCGGCCCGATGGGACGGGCAAGCTGAGCAAGAAGGCGGCCGCCGCCCGGTTTCTGAGCGGCCCTGGCGGCGGGCGCCCGAAATTTGGGCGATTGAGCCGTCCAGCGGGTTTGTTCTAGGCTGCGAACCTCACGTTCACGAACCCGTGACCTGGAAATCTAGGCTCCGCCGCACGTAGGACACGGCGACCCCTCATGGTACGTGCGCGTTTCCCAAGGGCTTTTCGAAATCAAACCGAGGACCTGATGCCGATCTATCGTTTGCTGACCGCGGCCGCGGCCGTTTCCCTGATCGCCGGCGCCGCCATGGCGCAGGCTCCGGCGCCCGCCGCGCCTCCGGCCGCCGCGACGGCCAAGCTGGTCCCGGCCGGCGACCTCAGCTCGACGCTGCGGGCCTCGCCCAATTTCACGGTCTTCGTGAAGGCGCTCGACGCGACCAACCTGTCGAGCCTCTTGAAGTCGAGCCCGGGCCTGACGGTGTTCGCTCCGACCGACGCGGCTTTCCCACAGTCCAGGCTCGACAGCCTGATGGCCGACAAGCCGGGCCTGCAGAAGTTCCTGCTGCACTACATCATCAACGCCAAGATCGACTCCTCGAAGATCAAGGGCGCACACGGCGGCCTGCCGTCCGGCGCGGGCGACAAGATCGTCGTCGACGGCACCGCCACGGACGGGACGCTGAAGGCGGACAACGCCACCATCATCCAGGCCGACGTGATGGCGTCGAACGGGGTCATCCACGTGGTGGACGCCCTGATGGTCGCGGGCTCCGTGCCGGAGGCCCTGCCCGAGCCGCCGCCGGAGGCTGCGCCCGCCGCCGCGCCGGATCCGACGCCTGCGGCCAAGCCGGCCACGAAGAAGAAGAAATGAACCTTCACCGGCGTGGGGGCTTTTAGGTGCTGACGAAGGCAACCGGAGACCACGCCATGAAGATCGCCACCCTGATCACCGCCGTCGCCGCGACCGCCCTCATCGGCGGCGCGGCGTACGCGCAGCAGACCACGACCACCACGACGACGACGGCCTCCGCGCCGCCGGTCAGCGCCACCACCTCCACCGACGCCGCCTCCACCGGCGCCGCCGTATCGACCTCGGTGACGACCACCGATCCGGCCACCGGCGCCTCGGTGACCAACACCCTGACCACCAACGGCCCGGTCCCGGACACCGCGGCCAACCGCGCCAAGTACGGCCAGCCGATGTCGCACGCCGGCAAGCGCACCGCACCCAAGGGCAACTGAGGCCCAGGCGTCTGAATTCCGCGCCCCCTTTCGGGGCCGGTGCGGGTTGAAGCCAAGGTCGGCGGGCCCTATGGTCCGCCGACTTTTTTTTGCGCCTGCGAACAAGCCCCGACAGCCCCAGTCCCCCGACAGTTCTGCTCCCATGCCCGACAAGCCGCTTTCGTTTCAGGATCTGATCCTGAAGCTGCACGAATATTGGGGCGCGCAAGGCTGCGTGATCCTGCAGGCCTATGACGTCGAGGTGGGGGCAGGGACCCTGAACCCGGCCACGGTGCTGCGCGCCCTGGGGCCCAAGCCCTGGAAGGTCGCCTATGTGCAGCCCTCGCGCCGCCCGGCCGACGGCCGCTATGGCGAGAACCCCAACCGGCTGCGCCAGCACCACCAGTACCAGGTGATCCTGAAGCCCAATCCTGCCAACCTGCAGGAACTCTACCTGGGCTCGCTGGAGGCGATCGGCATCGACCCCAGGGTCCACGACATCCGCTTCGTCGAGGACGACTGGGAGAACCCCACCGTGGGCGCCTGGGGCCTCGGCTGGGAGGTGTGGTGCGACGGGATGGAGATCACCCAGTACACCTACTTCCAGCAGGTGGGCGGGCTCGACGTCTTCCCGGCGGCGGGCGAGCTGACCATCGGCCTGGAGCGGCTCAGCCTCTATCTGCAGAACGTCGATAGCGTCTACGACCTGCGCTACAACGACGAGTTCACCTATGGCGAGGTGTTCCTGGCCAATGAGCAGCAGTTCTCGGCCTTCGAGCTCGAAGTCGCCGACGTCGAGGTCTTCAAGCGCCAGTTCGAGGACATGGAGCGGCAGGTGCCGCGCATCCTGGGCGCGCGCGGCCGCCAGGGCGAGCAACTGGTGCTGCCGGCCTACGACCACGTGCTGAAGGCCAGTCACCTGTTCAACATCATGGACGCCCGCGGCGCGATCGCCGTGGCCGAACGCCAGAGCTACATCGGCCGAATCCGCGACCTCTGTAAGATGTGCGCCGAGGTCTATGTGGCCCAGCAGGGCGGCGCGTGATGTTCGAACGCGCCGGACAGTCGCGGGCGACGACCGCTCGCGCGCGTGGTTTGAAGCACCGCATGACCTCGACGGAGCAGAAGCTCTGGCTGGAGCTGCGGAAGCTGGACGTGAATTTCCGGCGGCAGGCTCCGATTGGTCGCTACTTCGCAGATTTTGCCTGCCATGCTCAGCGGCTTGTCATCGAGATTGATGGTGGCGTGCATGAGCGGCTGGCCGACGTCCAGCTGAGGGATGTCGAACGCCAGCGTTGGCTCGAAGGCGAGGGTTACCGTGTGGTGCGCTTCACGGATCGCCAAGTGCGCGGCGACGTATATGGCCGCGCCGAAGCCGTGAAAGCCCTCCTCCTCCTCGATGGAGGAGGGTTGGGTGGTGGTGCGCGCAGAGAGTTGGGTGTGGAAACTCAGGTCGGCGCCGGCGCCCTGCAGAGCGTTTCCTTCACCTCAGCAGCCACACCACCATCCCCGACCCTTCCTCCATCGAGGAGGAAGGGAGCGTAACCATGCCTCAACTTCTCCTCGAACTTTTTAGCGAAGAAATCCCCGCGCGCATGCAGGCCGGCGCTGCGCGCGACCTGGAGCGCCTGGCGCGGGAGAAGCTGGCGGCCGAGGGGCTGTTGCCGGAGGCGCTGAAGACCTTCGCGGGGCCGCGGCGGCTGACCCTGGTGGCCGAGGGGCTGGCGGCGTCGCAGCCCGACCGCCACGAGGAGCGCAAAGGCCCCCGCGTGGGCGCGCCGGACCAGGCGATCGACGGCTTCCTGCGCTCCACCGGCCTTACCCGCGACCAGCTCACCGAGCGCGACGGCGTCTATTTCGCCCACCTGCACAAGGCCGGGCGCCCGACGGCTGAGATCATCGCCGAGATGGTCGACGGCATCGTCCGCGGCTTTCCCTGGCCCAAGTCGATGGTCTCCGGGACCTCGAAGCTGCGCTGGGTGCGGCCGCTGCAGCGCATTCTGTGCGTGTTCGACGGCCAGGTCGTGCCGTTCGAGATCGACGGCCATGTGGCGGGCGACCTGACCGAGGGCCACCGGTTCATGGGCTCGGGCCAGGCCTTCCACGTCCGCGACTTCGACGCCTACGCCGACGGCCTGGCGCGGAACTTCGTCGTGCTTGACCCGGAGGAGCGCAAGGAGCGCATCCTGGACGCCGCGCGCACCCTCTGTTTCGCGCGCAATTTCGAGCTGGTCGAGGACGAGGGCCTGCTGGACGAGGTCTCAGGGCTCGCCGAAATGGCCGACGCCCTGATGGGCGACATGGACCCGGCGTTCCTGGACCTGCCGCCGGAGGTGATCCGCACCTCGATGCGCGTGCACCAGCGGTTCTTCGCGGTGCGCGATCCTATGACCGGATTCCTGGTCCCGCACTTCATCACGGTCGCGAATATCGAGGCCACGGACGGCGGCAAGCTGATCGCCAGCGGCAATGCGCGGGTGCTGTCGGCGCGGCTGTCGGACGCCCGGTTCTTCTGGAACGAGGACCTGAGGGTCCGCCTGGAGGACCGCCTCGAAAAGCTGAAGGGCGTCACCTTCCACGCCAAGCTCGGGACCATGTACGAGCGGATCGAGCGGATCGTGGCCCTGGCCGGCGAGCTGGCCCCGTTCGTCCGCGACGACGAAGCCACCAAGGCCCTGGCTCAGCAGGCTGCTCTGCTCTGCAAGGCCGACCTGACCAGCGGCATGGTGGGCGAGTTCCCCGAACTTCAGGGGATCATGGGCGGCTACTACGCCGAGAAGCAGGGCCTGGAGCCGGAGATCGTCGATGCGATCCGCTGGCACTACAAGCCGCAGGGCCCGAACGACGACGTGCCGGTGCAGGCCGTGGCCGCCACGGTCGCGCTCGCCGACAAGCTCGACACCCTGGTCAGCTTCTTCGCCATCGACGAAAAGCCCACCGGCAGCCGAGACCCCTACGCGCTGCGCCGCGCGGCGCTCGGCGTGATCCGCATCCTGCTGGGGACGCGGGCACGGCTTGGCCTGCGCCAGGCGATTCACGTTGTCTACGAACAGGTCCGTCTTCAGAATCTACAATCTGGCCGAGCTCTGGGCGAAATTGGCCAAGGTGATCCGACCAAAGAGCCCATCGGCCCTCAAATCCAGCTTCAGATGCTAGAGCCGGTCCAGAGGGATTTATCTCAATTCCTCGCTGACCGCCTGAAGGTCCTCCTGCGCGAGCAGGGTGAGCGGCATGACCTGGTGGACGCGGTCTTCGCGCTCGGCGACGACGATATTGTCCGGATCGTCTCCAAGGTGAACGCGCTCTCCGGCTTCCTCGGGACCGAGGACGGCAAGAACCTGCTGGCCGGCTACAAACGCGCGGTGAACATCCTCAAGGCCGAGGAGAAGAAGGGGCCGTTGCCCAGCGGCGAGCCCAACGCCTCGGCGCCGGGCGAGGAGGGCGCCTTGACCAACGCCGTCGGCCACATGCAGGTCGAGGTCGGCAAGGCGCTGGACAAGGAAGACTACGCCGCCGCCATGGGCGAGCTCGCCAAGCTGCGCGAGCCGGTGGACGCCTTCTTTGACAAGGTCTTAGTGAACTCCGATGTAGCTGCGGAACGGGAAAACCGGCTGCGGCTTCTGGTGAAGGTGCGTGACGCGATGGGCCGCGTGGCGGACTTCAGCCAGATCACCGGGTAGCCAGAGTAGACGACGAGGGACTGCAATGCCGGCCGAGACGATGACCAAGACGCGCTGGGTCTACGCCTTTGGCGGTGGGCGCGCGGATGGCGACGCCTCGATGAAGAACCTCCTGGGCGGCAAGGGCGCGAACCTGGCCGAGATGTCGTCGCTCGGCCTGCCGGTTCCCCCGGGCTTCACCATCACCACCGAGGCCTGCGTCCACTACTACGCCAACGACAGGCGTTATCCCGCCGAGCTGGAAGCCCAGGTGGCCACGGCGCTGAAGATCGTCGAGCAACAGACCGGCAAGGCCTTCGGCGACCCGGCCAACCCGCTGCTGGTCTCGGTGCGATCCGGCGCGCGCGCGTCCATGCCCGGCATGATGGACACGGTGCTGAACCTGGGCCTCAACGACCAGACGGTCGAGGGCCTGGCCAAGCTCGCCGGCGACCGCCGCTTCGCCTTCGACAGCTACCGCCGCTTCATCCAGATGTACTCGAACGTGGTCCTCGACCTGGATCACCACATGTTCGAGGAAATCCTTGATGAGCATAAGGAAAGGCTCGACGTCACCATCGACACCGCGCTCTCCGCCGACGATTGGGAGGCGGTGGTCCGCGATTACAAGAAGGCCGTCGAGGGCGAGCTCGGCGAGGCCTTTCCGCAGGACCCGCAGGCCCAGCTCTGGGGCGCGGTCAGCGCCGTCTTCGCGAGCTGGATGAACGACCGGGCGAAGTTCTACCGCCGGATGCACGACATCCCGGAAAGCTGGGGCACGGCGGTCAATGTCCAGTCCATGGTGTTCGGCAACATGGGCGAGACCTCGGCCACGGGCGTCGCCTTCACCCGCAACCCCTCCACCGGCGAGAACCGGCTCTACGGCGAATATCTGATCAACGCCCAGGGCGAGGACGTGGTGGCCGGTATCCGTACGCCCCAGGCCCTGACCAAGATCGCCCGCGAGGAAATGGGCGAGAAGAACCCCTCCATGGAGGAGGCGCTGCCCGAGGTCTTCGTGCAGTTCAAGGCGGTCGTCGAGAAGCTCGAGACCCACTACCGCGACATGCAGGACATCGAGTTCACGGTCGAAAAGGGCCGGCTCTACATGCTGCAGACGCGCAACGGCAAGCGCACCGCCAAGGCCGCGCTGAAGGTGGCCGTGGACCTGGCGTCCGAAGGCCTGATCACCCGGGAAGAGGCGGTGATGCGGGTCGAGCCCGCCAGCCTCGATCAACTGCTGCACCCCACCATCGACCCCTCGTCCAACCGCGAGGTGATCGCCACCGGCCTGCCGGCCTCGCCGGGCGCCGCCACCGGCAAGATCGTCTTCACCGCCGCCGAGGCCGAGTTGCAGGGCGGCTCGGTGGGCGCGGTCATCCTGGTGCGCGAGGAGACGTCGCCGGAGGACATCCGCGGCATGGACGCCGCGCGCGGCATCGTCACCGCGCGGGGCGGCATGACCAGCCACGCCGCCGTGGTGGCCCGCGGCATGGGCCGGCCTTGCGTCTCCGGCGCGGGCGAGATCCAGATCGACGCGAAGTCCGGCGAACTGCGCACGCGCGGGCGGGTGTTCCGCGCCGGCGACATCATCACCATCGACGGCTCGACCGGCGAGGTGCTGTCGGGCGTGGTCAAGATGATCGAGCCGGAACTTTCCGGCGACTTCGCCACCCTGATGAGCTGGGCCGACGGCGTGCGGCGCCTGAAGGTCCGCGCCAACGCCGAGACCGCCGTCGACGCCCGGACCGCGCGCCAGTTCGGGGCCGAGGGCATCGGCCTGTGCCGCACCGAGCACATGTTCTTCGACCCCGCGCGGATCGCCGCCGTGCGCGAGATGATCCTCGCCGACGACGAGGCGGGCCGCCGCGCCGCGCTCGCCAAGATCCTGCCCATGCAGCGCGACGATTTCGTCGAGCTGTTCGGGATCATGGAGGGCCTGCCGGTCACCATCCGCCTGCTGGACCCGCCGCTGCACGAATTCCTTCCGCATACGGAGGAGGACGTGGCCGCCGTCGCCGAGGCCACGGGCTTCGACGCCGCAAAGCTGATGCGCCGCGCCCAGGAGCTGCACGAGGTGAACCCCATGCTGGGTCACCGCGGTTGCCGCCTCGGCGTCTCCTATCCCGAAATCTACGAGATGCAGGTCCGCGCCATCATCGAGGCCGCCTGCGAGGTGGCCGCCGCGGGCCGTCCGGCTCCCATCCCGGAGATCATGCATCCCCTGGTGGCCAAGGGCGAGGAGATGAAGTTCCTCCGTGAGCTGACGGACCGCACGGCCAGGGCGGTGATCGCCGAGAAAGGCCGCGAGATCGAGTACCTGGTCGGCACCATGGTGGAGCTGCCGCGCGCGGCGATCCGCGCCGGCGACCTGGCCGCGCACGCCGAGTTCTTCTCCTTCGGCACCAACGACCTGACCCAGACCACCTTCGGCATCAGCCGCGACGACTCAGGCCGGTTCCTCAACGCCTATATCGACAAGGGGATCTTCGAGAAGGATCCCTTCGTCAGTCTCGACCAGGAGGGCGTCGGCGACCTGATCCGCATCGCCGCCGAGCGCGGCCGGGCGGTGAAGCCCAACATCAAGCTCGGCATCTGCGGCGAGCACGGCGGCGACCCGGCCTCTATCCAGTTCTGCGAAAGCGTCGGCCTGGACTACGTCTCTTGCTCGGCCTACCGCGTGCCCATCGCCCGGCTGGCCGCCGCCCAGGCCGCCATCGGCGAGCGCGAAAAGGACCGCTGACCCTCGCGGGCGACGGAGGCCGGAGCGAGGACTATAGTCACCGCCCTCAGCCGCTGATCGCCGGAGGATGGCCATGTCTGAAGTCGCCGAACGCACGCTCCACGACAGGCGCTTCCCGAACGAGAGCGCCGAGTACCGCGCCGCACGCGAGCGGCTGCTGGAGGCCGAGATCGACCTGCGGCGCCAAACCGAGGCGGTCGCCGCCCAGCGCCGCGCCCTGCCGCCCGGCGGGGCGATCCCGCAGGACTATGTGTTCGAGGCTGCCGAGGGGCCGGTGAAGCTCTCCGAGCTGTTTGGCGACAAGGACACCTTGCTGCTCTACGGCTTCATGCTCGGGCCGAACATGGACCACGCCTGCCCGTCCTGCACCGCCTTCATCGACGCCCTGGACGGCGAGATGCGCCACATCCGCCAGCAGGTGGCGATCGCGGCGGTCGCCCGCTCGCCGCTGGCGCGGTTCCAGGCCCATGCCGCCAGCCGCGGCTGGCGCGACACCCGGCTGCTGTCCTCGGCCGCCAACAGCTTCCATCGCGACTATCACGCCGAGACGCCGGAAGGGTCGCAGCGGCCGATGATGAACGTCTTCGCGCGCCGGGATGGACAAATCCGCCACGCCTGGGGCAGCGAACTCGCCTACGCTCCGGCCGATCCCGGCCAGGATCCGCGCCACATCGATGCGATCTGGCCGCTCTGGGCCGCGCTCGACCTCACTCCGCAGGGCCGCGGCGATTTCCGGCCGAAGCTCACCTACGACTACCGCCCGTGATTGTTGATCCAGGCGTCGACCTGCGGCAGGCGGCGGGCCTGGATGTCGGCGTTGTTGCGGATGCGGGCCAGGGCCACCTGCACCTGGCCCTGGGCGTCGGGTGGGATGTTCTTAGCGGCGAAGGCGCGTAGCTCGTCGGCCAGCCTCGGGTCGTTCGAGCCCTCGGCGATGCGCGGCACGAAGGTCGATCGGCCGAGCGTGTCCAGGGTGCGGGTGATCGCCGGCAGATTGGCGATGGTGAAGCGCCAGGCCAGTTGCGGATGCAGCGCGGAGACCTCACGCACCAGGGTCGGCGCCAGGTTGGAGGGGGCCTCGTCGGTGATCGAGAGCGCCAGCACCTGGTCGGCCAGGGCCTCGTCCTCCACGGCCGCGAGGTCCACGTACAGGTCGTTGCGCTCCAGCGGGTCGCGCGCCGCGCGCGCCAGGGCGCGGATCGCCTGGAAGGTCGGCGGGTCTGCCGCCCGGGCCGCGCCCACCAGCACCCAGCGCCGTTCGTCGGCCGAGAGCTTGCCCAGGTCGTCCCGTGCGGCCGCGAAACGCCGCCGGGCTTCGGCCGCCACCTTGGGATCGCCGAGCTGGCTCAGCGCCAGCAGCAGGGTCTCGCGCAGCAGGGCGTCGGCCGCCGGCTCCCCCACGCGGGCGTCGAAGCTCAGGCGGGTGAGCGCCGGCGCGAGCACCCCGGAGGCCCAGGCGCGGTAGGCCGCGCGGCTGGGGCCCGCGGCGTAGTAGCCGTCCAGCCCCGCCAGGGTGCGCGCCTGGCCGCGCCAGACCACCGGGTCGGCGTCGGCAGGCAGGGCGGTGGTGAGGCGCAGGTAGTTGTCGACCGGCGCCTGGCCAGCCATGCCCAGGGCGAGGCCATCCTGCAGCAGGCCGAGCTGGTCGGCGGGGCCCATATGACCGAACGCCTCGGCCAGGCGCGCGAAGGCCGGCCCGTCGTAGATCACCCGGTAGTAGCCGAGCTGGCCGGCGTTCACGATGTCGCCCATCGACCCCGCCTGCGGCGAGGTGCGCGAGAGGAACCGGTCCTTCACCGGCCCGCCGCTCGCCGACTGCAGCCGCACCGGCGCGCGCCAGGACAGGACGCGTGCGTCCATGGCCGCCAGGTCCAGGCGGCTGGCGGCGATATTGACGCCCTGGACCACCACGTCGTCGGTGAGCCGGGTCTCGGTGAGGACGATCCCCGCGGAGCTGGAGGCTACGTGCACCAGGGGCACGCCGGGCTGGGCCGTGAAGTCCCGGGCCACCGCCGACACCGGCTTGCCGGCCGCCGCGTCGATGGCGCGCCACAGGTCGTCGCTGGTGGCGTTGCCGTAGGCGTGCTCGGCCAGATAGGCCCGCACGCCGGCCCGCCAGGCGTCGGGGCCGGCGTAGGCCTCGAGCATCCGGATCACCGCCTCGCCCTTCTTGTAGGTGATGGCGTCGAAGGCCTGCTCGGCCTGGGCGACGGTGGCCACCCGCTGGACGATGGGATGGGTTCCGGTCCGCGAGTCCAGCAGCATCGCCTCGTCCTTGTCGGTCTGCGCCGACAGGAGGGAGCGCCATTCCGGATGGAAATGGTCGGTGGCCTTGGCGGCCATCCAGGAGGCGAAGCCCTCGTTGAGCCACAGGTCGTCCCACCAGGCCATGGTCACCAGGTCGCCGGACCACAGGTGGGCCATCTCGTGCGCGATGGTCCGGTAGATCCCCTCGCGGTCGCCCGCGCTGGAGAACCGGGGGTCGAAGACGACGTTGGTCTGGCTGAAGAGGATGGCGCCCCAGTTCTCCATGGAGCCTGAGACGTCGCCCGGCGCGGCCACCAGGTCGAGCTTGGGCAGGGGGTACTTCTGGCCGAAGTAGTCGTTGAAGAAGGGCAGGAGCTGGGCGGCGGTGTCGAGGGCGTAGGCGGCCTGGGCGGCCTGGCCCTTGCGCACCACGACGCTGACCGTGACGCCGTCCACCTCGCGGCTGACCCGCTCCATGTCGCCGACCCCGAAGAACAGCAGGTAGCTGCTCATCTTGGGCGTGGGCTTGAACGTCACCTTCTTCAGGCCGGCCCCCAGGGGCTCGCTGGCCGCCTCCGGCATGTTGGAGACCGCCATCTGGCCCTGCGGGACGACGGCGCTGAGGGTGAACACCGCCTTCTTGGACGGCTCGTCGAAGACCGGCATGAAGCGGCGCGCGTCGGCCGGCTCGAACTGGGTGGTCAGCATCCGGCCGCCCGCATAGTCCACGTGGAAGAAGCCGGTCGCGCTGCCGACGATCTTGCCGGAATAGTCGAGGGTCAGTTGATGGCGGCCCGGCCTCAGCGCATGGCCGGCAGAGAAGGCGGCGGTCTGGTTTTTGGGATCGATGGCGGCCGCGGCGGGCGCGCCGTCGATCTGTGCCTTGTCGATATCGAGGTTCAGCGCGTTCAGCACCACGCGGTCCGTGCCGCGGCTGACGTCGATCTCGATGGTCTCGTGGCCGGCGAAGGTCAGCGCCTTGGCGTCCGGGGTGACCGTCAGGTCGTAGGCGATCGGCTCGACGCCCACCGGCAACTGGGTCGGGACCGGGGTCGCCGCGAGGGCGGCCGCCGGCGCGGCGGCAAGGGCGGCGAGGAGCGCGATCGGGCCGCGCACGGCGCCTACCAGCTCCAGGCCTGGGCCGAGGCGCGGCAGCCGCCGTCCTTCCAGCCCTTCCAGCCGCGCCCGCGCACCACGCGTCCGGCCGGGGCGCCCGTGGCCTCGCTGTCCTTCAGCACCTGGGCGCCGTTCACCCAGACGTCGGTGACGCCGGTGGCGTACTGCTGCGGCTTCACGAAGGTGGCGTGGTCGGTGACGGCGGCCGGATCGAAGATCACCACGTCGGCGAAATAGCCGGTCTTCAGCATCCCCCGGTCGTGCAGGCCCAGGTTATGGGCCGGCAGGGCGGCGAGCCGACGCACCGCCTCGGGCAGGGTCAGGAGCTTCTCGTCGCGGGCGTACTTGCCCAGCACGCGCACGAAGTTGCCGTAGGCGCGCGGGTGGGTCGAGGACAGCAGGAAGACGCCCTCCGGCGCCTGGGCCGAGGCATCGGAGCCGAAGCTGACCCAGGGCAGCTTCATCTGCCTGGCGACATTGGCCTCGCTCATCGAGGAATAGACCACCTGGACGCGGGAGCCGTCGGCGATGATCAGGTCGATGATGGTGTCCTCAGGGCTCGTCCCGCGCGCCCTGGCGACTTCCGCCAGGGTCTTGCCGGTGAGCGGCTTCAGCGCCGGGTTCTTGAAGCCCACCAGCAGCGTGCCCTCCGCGCCGCCGGCCTGGCGGAAGGAGTTCTCCCAGTCCTTCGGATGCTCCTCGCGCATCTCGGCGATCACCTTGGCCCGGGTGGCGGGGTCCTTGAGCCGGGCGATCCAGGCTTCCACGCCGCCCGCCTGCACCCAGGTGGGCATGGCCGCGTCGAAGCCGGTGGAGGAGGCGGCATAGGTGTACATGTCGGCGGTGATGCGCTGGCCGCGCGCGCGGGCGGCCTCGATCCTGCCGATGAAATCGTCCTCCTTGGCCCAGTTGTCCTTGCCGGCGGTCTTCATGTGGAAGACCTCGGCCGGCGCGCCCGAGCGGCGGGAGATCTCGATCAGCTCGTCGGTGGCCTCGAAGATATGGTCGCCCTCCGAGCGCATGTGGCTGATGTAGATGCCGCCGCAGCGGCCGGCCTCGGTGACGAGGGCGGCCAGTTCGTCGGTCTTGGCGAAGGTCCCGGGGGCGTAGATCAGGGCGGAGCCCACACCCATGGCGCCGTCTTCCATGGCCCGGTCGACGATCCCGCGCATCTGCTCGAGCTGGGCCGGCGTGGGCTGGACATTGTCCTCGCCCAGCACGTTCACCCGCACGGTGGCCGCGCCCACGAACGAGGCGGCGTTCAGGGCGATGCCGCGCCTGGCCAGGGCGCCCAGGCCCTCGTCGAGGGTGGACCAGGTGACCGGATACTTGATGTCGTGCTGCCGCTGCTCTTCCAACCTCTGCATCTTCGGCGTGAGCGGGC
>Ga0210400_10001177_pt1 | contig 26411 bp, 30 predicted proteins | sample IncBWH26MmetaG_FD_155456 | JGI IMG/M metagenome (GOLD analysis project Ga0210400, IMG submission 155456) | Forest soil microbial communities from Barre Woods Harvard Forest LTER site, Petersham, Massachusetts, United States - Inc-BW-H-26-M | ecosystem: Environmental > Terrestrial > Soil >... | reverse complement strand
AGCCGTGGAATTCAATCCTGGCACGTTCAGCGAAGAAGATGCGAATGATGTGTCTTGGGTCATGTAAGGCACGAACCGCGTTGAGCGGAATCCTTCCGGATTCCGCTCAAGGCCTTCAGAAGGGACTATGAAAAGAACGGTTTCGCTCATCCTTATATATAGCCTTTGTGAGATTGCCGCCTTCTCCCAGCAGACGAGCACTGCCAACCCGAATGCCGTGGTCCACGTAGCGACCGCCCTGAACCACCTGACGGTCCTGGAATTTCATGAGCCCGTCACGATGGCGGCTGCCGGGAGTTCGGATTTCCAGATTGAGCGAGAGGCGAACAAGGTCTTCGTAAAGCCCGTGAAATCGGGGGCAGCGACGGATCTGTTCGTTTGGACGGCCTCGCGGCGCTTTGCCTACGAGCTTGAAATCACGCAAGAGGTGAAGGACATGAATTTTGCGATCGATAGCGCCCAACCGGCTCCGGCCCCGATTCCAAAGCCCGTCGTGGAGACCGACACGGATCAGTTTGCCGACTTTGTGCTGACCCGCGCGCTCATGGGGGCTGAGGAGATCAGACAGAGAAGTGCACGCAAAGCGAAGAGTCAGGTTAGCGTGCGCGTGGAACGGGTGTTTCGCACGACAAGCACTGTCTATATCCACTACACGATCGAGAACAACAGCGGCCTTTTCTACCGTGTGAATACGCCACAAGCCTACCAACTGCAGACAGACCACTCGCCCATTCCGCTCGCAAACCTCGCGCATACGCAGCTCGACCGCGCAATGCTGGAAGCGATGGGTGATACCCAGGAACTGGCACTTCCCGTCGCTCACGCCGAGGCTGAGACCGACGATCTTCATCCCGGCGAGACTACACAGGGGGTGGTTTCGATTCGGAAAGATCTGAAATCCCCGGCAGTGGTGCAGCTTGTGTTTCGCGATGGGGTAAAAGCGACGGTCGTGCTCTGAAATGAAGGCGGATACAAAACTCGGCGAGATGCATGACCGGCTCACAGATTTCCATCGGCAGAACCCGAGCGAGGGTCTTGGCGATGCGCTCCTGACACGGCTGGCGGATCCCCTGAAGCCCCGAGACGAGCATGGTCGTTTCCGCGTGAATCGGATCCTATTGCTTTGGGCTGTCGTGCTTGCGCTTGTTTTCGGCGCTTTCCTGTTCTTCAGCGTGGTTCGGTCATGACCGTAGAGAACGAGTATAAGCTCGGCCGCCGCGCCTTCCATCGGAACCAGGAAGAGAGCGTTGCGGTCGCCCTGGCCATCGTTACGATTATCTTGCTCGCCGGCGGTTCCTACATCATGGTAAATCGCTTTCACGTACGCTCGCTGCAACTCGTGGAAGGTAGCCTCTATGCGTTCTTCGCGTTGGTTGCTGGCATCGCCCTTGCCTGGTATCTGCTTACCCTGCGCCGCCGGCGGGAGGCGAACTGGCCTCATCCTCCTTTATCCATAAATCAGTCGAAGGACCGTGAAGCGGTCAAGGCAGCGTTCGCACAGAACGCGATCATCCTTGGTTACGACGTTCACGGCAAGCCGTGGTTCTGGCCGGATACGACGCGGGTGATGCAGTCGGTGGTTTTCGGTGCAACTGGTTCCGGCAAAACCACGCTTCTGAAAAACATCATCACCCAGGACTTGTTCCGAGTGCTCGGACCTCCCGAAGAACAACACCGCATTCCTATGTTGATCTTTGATGGCAAGGGTGATCAGGAGTTCCTCTCCGATCTTCTGCCGGCCATTGAAGCCGCCGGCCGGATGCACCAATTGAGAGTGCTCAGCCCCTCGCGGCCGGACATCTCCGTGCGTTACAACCCGTTCTTCAGTGACGCGGGACTGTACGAAGAACATTCAGGACTCGTGTTCGAATCCTTCGATCAGCAAGAAGATTTCTTTCACGGCCATCAAGGTACTTATCTCACCGACATCTCGCGGGTTCTGACCTACACCGGTAAGCGTTACAACTTCCACGACGTGATGGTGATGGCGCTCGACCCGGTGGTCCAGCGCGAACAGATTGCGATTGCCCGCGCCAGACTTCAAATGCTTGAAGGCGTCAGCCATCAGCGCCGTCTGAATTTCGAAATGTCAGCCAAGATGTTGCTGCAGTCGCTGCAAGACCGCGAACGAATCACCAAGATTCAGGGCCTGTTAAACCAGTTGATGACTTTTCTCCAGGACGAACTCTCCATCGTCACTGGCGCCTACGACGAGATGCTATCGCTCGACGAAGTCATCGATGAGGAACTGATTCTGTTTGTTTCGTTAAATACCAACAAGAACTCAAAAGCGGTCACGGCCCTTGGCCGGATGCTGCTGCAGAACATGCAGTTGATGATTGGCAAGCGTTACGAAAACGAGCAGGAGCGCCGCCGCGAGAACCGGCCGATGGTAAGCGTCATCCTCGATGAGTTTTCGCCATTTGCTTATTCGAACTTTGCCCAGATCTTGCAGACGGCGCGCGGCACCAAAACGGCGTTCCTGTTTGCGCTGCAGGCGCTTCCGCAGCTTCTGACCGTGGGCCGCAGTTTCAGAGATGACGTGTCCTCGGCGCCGAATACAACCATGTTGTTGCGCACCAAAGACGAGGAGACGGCGCAGTATTTCCTGAAGGCATCAGCGCGCGTTCCGCAGAAGCGGCGCACCTTGACCGTGCAGCGCACTGGGGTGTTTGAGGACAAGTACGAACCTGTCGGATTTGGCAGCGAAACCGACATCAAGGACACTCGGGCGCAGGATGAGCACATCAAGAACCTGCCCGTCGGCCAGATGGAAATCCTGATGACCGACAACCGGCTCGGTACCCTCCACTCGCATCTGCACGTCAGGGTACCGCGCCGATACCGGTTCCCGGGACTTGACCCAAGAATTTATCCGAGGCTCCACGCCGCGTCTCACATTGAAGGCGCGAACCTGCGCTTCAAAGACCCCGAAGTCGTTCGCCGCACTGGCCGCTTGGCCACACGCACGGGCCGCCTGACATGGATGTGAACCGTACATCCCGGATTGCCGTCCTCTTCTTGACGATGCTGCCGCTGGTTTGCTTCGCCCAGGAGCGCCGTCCTGCCGGCGATCCTATCGGCCAAGCCCCAGCTTCGAAGCCGAAGGATGGCTTTGTCGATTTCGAGCTGAGGAGTCTCAATGCCTCCGACAAGGACTACGGGCAGTGTCTTGACGAAGGCCGCAAAATCCTTGTCGATGAGACCGTCAGGAACGGCTACTTCTGGTCGAACTTGATTGCACTAGGGTTGCTGGCGTGCCTCTTCATCATCATTGTGCACCAGCACCGAGTACAGACTGTTCGGGAGTGGACTGGGGCGGAGGTGCTCATGCAGTACGAGAACAGCCTTTCGCGAGCAAATGCCCATGTGGAGGAGGCCACCAGCAAGAATCGCGGCTTGATGGAGTCGTTAACCGCGCTCAGAGAATCTGGGCTCCGTTCCCAGGTCTCACCTGCAGAGGCGCAGGAGCATCCCGCAGCCGAGACCGTCAGCAGCCGAGCATCCAGCATACTCGCCAGCCAGGTAGCATCAATCAAGGGCAGCGATACCAAATCCGCGTCTGTCCGTTCCACAAGAGCAGCGACCGCAACTTCCCCGGCCAATCAGATCGGACTCTTCAAGCCAGATGTGGACCTAGTCATGAAGGTCAATTCGCTGGAGCAGCAACTTGGCCGGTCCCAGGATGAAGCAAAGCTTTTGCGCCGTCAGTTAAACGAATCCGACCGGCGACTCCAGGAAGAGCAACAGAGAAACCGCAGCCTGAAAGGAGTCTAGCTCGGAAACGCAAATCAGGAAGGAGCTCGCAAAGAGATGTTGGAAGACGAACAGGAGAACCGGTCGAAGAGAAAATCCGGCGCGCTCGACAAGTTCGAGCCGGGCCGCGAGTTGGGTGCGATCGAGGACCGCGGCGAGCGCGAGCAGCGGCTGGATTCGTTGCCTGCCGAACAAAAGGAGTTCGCACAGGAAAGCACACGCTTTGCCGATCTCTGCCAGTACTTCGCCCAGCAGAAGATGGATATCCCGCCCTCTATCGTCGAGAGGGTGGGAAGTGTCTCCAAGCTTCCATCGACGGACCGCATTCGCGCCATGAGAGACATCAATCGCGAACTGATGGAGTATCTCAATGATGTTGGTCAAGATCCTGGAGTTCGGCAGTAACTGGTGGGCGCGGTTCGGCCGTGATTCCCATGACCGCCACCGCTATACCAGGCACGCAGCCTACTTCAATTCCACCGGCGTGCGGTGCGGAAACAGGATGAGACGTTACTGGGTAGTTCCTGGCTTGATCCGATTTAACGGAGTGGGAGACTTCAGCCCGCATTTCCCCAGCCGCTCAATTGGGGAGGTCTTCGAATGCAGCGATCTCGTCTTTGCGCGCGGTGGAAATCGGGTACTGTTTCGACGGCGAGTCGCCAAATCGTGCCGGCCTGATTATTTCCTGTTGGTTGTATCAAGCGGCAGGTTCGGCTCGCTTCGCTTCGAAGGTTCTGACAGATCAGGATCTCCAATTCCTATCGCTGTGAGCCACTTAGGCGAAGAACAGGAAGCAATGTTGCTGATGAAGGCGGGCGACCGGGTGCGAAGCGGTCTCGGCATTTGGCAACTCATGGTTGCGCCAAATCTGCGGCACGGCGCTTCACTGCACTTGCTCGAAGACGAAATTCTCGACTGAAGGTTACCGATTATGCGCTATGCCAAGGGCGGCCTGGTCATCAATCCGGAGCGTGATATTCCCCTGTTACGCCAGGTCCGCAATTCGCGGTTCGTCAGCCACAATCAGTTGTTTGAGTTGATGAAGTTTGGCGGTTCGGATCGCTCACGGGACAGTTTCAATTGGCGCGTCAGGCGGCTCGCTAAGTCGGGTCACATCAGCATCTGCGGCGGTATCTTTTGCGCCGGGTCGGCCGTCTATCGGATCACCAAAGAAGGCATTGCTTTGCTCGAACATCATGGCCAGTTCACTACAGTCTTGCAATCGAATACTGAGCACCTGCCTCACTCTTCCCAGGTTTTTCACGCGCTCGAATTGAACGCAATCCAGCTCGCTTTGGCGCACAAGAACCTGCTTGCCAGTTGGCAATCGGAGGTCGAAGTCGCCTCCTTCAATACGATCTCACGGTCTCCTTACGAAAAGGATTACGACGCTATCGTTGACGTATGGATCGGCGATAACCGAGCACGATTCGCACTGGAATATGAGCGCACTCTAAAAAGCTCGAAGCAATATGAACGGGTACGCGCTGCGCTTCATGCCGAACGCCAAATTGCCTGCGTGTTGTATCTGACATCCGGAATGGAGGTGCTGGTTCACCTCATCCATGAGTTTGAATCCGTACCCAAAAAGTTGGCATTTGCCAACGCCAGAGATTTTAGGCAGACACTTCTTGAAACCAGGGTCTTTGTCCGCGGGGACGCCACTGGGACCAGATTTCGGGAATTGCTTCAATGAGAATTCTATCGATGTTCGGTGCGTTGTCTTCTCATTGGCTTATCATTGCCGTCTTCTCCCCGTCTTTACGCGGTCTGGACGCCATAGGTATGCCGTTTTTGGGGGTTCGGTAACATGCCGACGTTCATTGAGTTGCGTCCTGACTACCCCCTCATTTTGACTTTGCTAGAACGTGCATATCCCTGGGCTCTGACGTGGTTTTATATTGCTGGGTTCACTTCCGCCCGCACGATTCCGTTTCCGCTGATTCGACAAAATTATCCGGTTCCGGTTAGTTTATGCACCCGCCCGGGCGCTAACTTCTGCTCATCCGCATGCGCCCCATCGGCAAGCGAATCCACTCGGCGATTAACGCCAGCACATGCGTCGCTTCGCGACCTCCAGGTTCATGTCGACGACCAATTGATATCTCCCGCTAAATACCACTGCGCAACTCCGGGCGGCAGCAGTGAGTTCGATTTCCGCGAGTCGGCACCTTCTTTGTTGGCTAATTCAGCACAGGCTGCGATCGTCGCAGTCACATGCTATTGCGCGCCTTTCGCAATTGGAATCCGAATAAAGGTGCGTTCCCGGCTCTGCCGGCAATCGGTTGCGTGCCTATTCTCGGACCGTCGGGGCAAATCAGTGCGAATTAAGGAGGAAGACATCATGTCTCAAAGCAGAGGAGCTGTAAGTTTTGAGCCGCTGTTTACAGCGGAGGAGATTGGTCTGCGCAAGGAGGCCAATGTCGAGCACGTAATGAAAGTTTTCATCACCCTCGGCGAGGGGCAGGCTTCTCGCTGGATTGAAATGCCCAAGGGCGTCTTGTTGCTACAAACCGTGCCGGACGAGCCTGCGTCCGGGGCCATTTATCTGTATGACCGCGAGCTACAAGTCTTCTACTTTGTGGTCTTCGACCTGGGGCGTGACGACAGCCTGACTGCAGCCGAGTTCGACGAGCTTGTTATGGAGTACAACCTTGTCTCGTGGACGGCACATCCGGCGCTTTTCCGGAGGGGCGTCGCGAAACATGCGACCGCGTAACGGGCAGCGTATCGAGGAGGCTTTATGAAAGGAGTAGACCAAGCGAGCGCGGAGATGGCACAGAGATATTTCTCATTGTTCGTAAATCGCCTGGCCTACACCCTGCAGTCCCACAAACCGGGTGCCAACGGGAAACACTACTACTATCGTCCAAAGCGGGATCGCCGGATTTCACCCCAGACCATCCGCGAGCATTTGAACGGGCAGCTGACCATTGGCATCTACGCCCTAAATCCGAAGACGCAGCGTTCCAAGTGGGTGGCGATCGATGCCGACTATGAGAATGCGATGGAAGATCTTCTTAAGTTGCAATGGGAGTTGGGTCAGGATGGAGTCGAGGCGGCGCTGGAGAAGTCGCGGCGCGGCGCTCACCTCTGGATCTTTGCCGACAAGCCATTGCTTGCGAGGCACTGCCGAATCTACATCTACAACCTGGCGCTTCGCTTGAAAGTGCCGGTAAAGGGCGGCTCTGGCCTGGCGGAAGGAATCGAAGTATTTCCGCGTCAAGATGAACTCGGCCCTGACCAGTTCGGCAACGCGATTCGGGGGCCGCTCGGAATCCATCGTGCTGCTGAAAGGCGTTACTGGTTTTACGGGGCAGACTACCGGCTCGAAGCGCAACTCAAGTATCTGGAGCGTCTGCACAAGATCACCGAAAACGAAATGGGGCGGTTCATCGATGGACTCGAAATGCCGGAAGAGTTTCGTCCGAAGCCAAGAGTTGAGTTGCCGCCTTGCGATCTGACGCGCCCACAATTTCGCATCCTCGATCACGTCCGTCCGACGTCGAAGCGTGGCGGAAACTACTGGGCACGTTGTCCCTCTTGTGCGGGCCATGGACGCGATCGAAGTGGTGACAATCTGGCCATTTCGGTTTCGGATCCGCGCAAGTACAAGTGCTGGGCCGGTTGCACCAAGGAAATGATACGCGCGGCCTTGGGACACCCGATTCGAGTCAGGAGGCAGATTGAATATGGAATCTCTGCTCACCACGCACAATAGGCGTCTGGAGGCCGAGATACTGGCTCGGCAGGGACTGCGGCTCCCACCGATCACGTTGAAGTGTCTGCGGACTGCCGGCATCTATTGTCAGCCTTCGGTGTCAATCGAACATCAACACTTGGCAAAGAAGTATGTACTCCGCGGAGTCGAATCAGGCGGCGCGGTCGCCGAGATAGGTGCGTACGCGAGCTACGTGGATGAACAAGGTAACGCATTGCCTTGGCTGCAGCGCGTGGACAGCATTGGCGTAAACGGTGTGCACGCGATCGTGATCGCGCCCGGACTGATCCGACTGCAAATGCTTCGGATCGAGCGGACGTACGATCTGCTCATCACCCGGCACCATTTGGCAACATCGGGGGATAGCCAGAGGCCACATCTGGAAAGCTCGGTCATTTTTTATGGCCGCAGGGGAGGCCTGGAGATGGACCTGTGGGGGAAAGATGTTGCGTACCGCGGCACCATTTGTCCCGTTTTCTACACGCGGGCGGGGGAATGTGTGGTGTTGCCAAACGACTTCCAAGATGCTGCCCACCGAATTACGTCGGCTGTGTGCTGCGTCGGCTGCCGTGATTGTCATTTGCTCGGACCCAAGCCAACTCCCCCTAACCGGTTGGACGATCGTAGCACCCACGATGTAACCGACGAGCGGAGTGCGGATGTCAATGCAATTGCTGGCAGAGCGATGTGAAGGGCCTGGAAATGTACCAGAGCGCGGGACCGGTTGATCTACCAAGCATTGACGAAGTTCTTGCCGACCCAGCCGCTTCTTTCTGGCTTAAAACAGCACTTCGCTCCGCCTTGTGTCGGGACCCTGTAGATGCCGCCCGCGACTCGGAGGTCCTGGCACAACTGCTCGGACAGAGATGTGACACGATCCTTTCTGCAGGTTAACTTGGCCACTTATGTGCCTTTTGTTTCAGCTCAGGTTCAAAGCGAATCCACAAGCGTTTTGCGCTTTATAATGTCCCGCCCACAATTCCTGTATCTCTCCTGGCCGCACAACCCGGAACTGTCCGGGTCACCAGGAGAGAGGGGTGAATATGCCTGACGCCACACCCGGAAATCGGGGGCGGAATAGACAAAAGTCCCCCGCATCGGATCGAAAGAGGCGGCACAAATCTTTGAACAATGTGAGCACCTGCTGGACAGTTCTTCTGTTTTCGTGGAAAATCTGCGGCAAATGGGCTTCGCTCGCTTCCTGGCGCCGCTGAACGAGCAGATCCTTGAGCTGGCGGTGCAGCCGGACTCATGGGGCGAGCGGACCAGGGCTCGTCTAATCTCTTACGTCTTTGCTGGCCTTCGAGGACTTCCTGCTGAATCTGCGAGTGTGGAGGAATCGTGCAGGCATCGAATGTTGTCGTCCCCTGCTTTCTCCTCGAACTCGGGCGGAGGAGAAAACATATCGAGATCAAATTCCCCGACAATCCCTGCGATTCTGGCGCACGCTTTGAGTTCAGCGCCGTCCCGTCCCATCCGGTCTATTCCATCGACCGTGGCCAGTTAGTCTGCCTCGTCGCCGAGGCTGGCGAGGAACTAGTGGGGCTCTGCTATGTCGGAGACCAGCCGAGCCGTGAGCGTGTTGGATCACTACTAGCAGCCAAAGGCTCAACGAGCAATTCGTAAGCTCGGGCGCCGTGCGCCGTTCATCTTCTCGCTTCCAAATCGAAACACAAGAGCACCTCTTCGAAACTCGTTGTGCCTGCCAAGCGAACGGGTTCTGTCCTTCTAGCAATTACGGAGTGGCTACCCGATCGCCAGCCGACGGATTGTCCCGCGAGTGATTGACGCTGGAAGTCGCTGGAGACGCGAAATCCCGGCTTGAGAATGCCGTTCAGCACAGTCACTCGCCGAACAATCCCAAGCCGGGATGCTAGATCAGCCCAGACTCCTTGACCGACGGAGACTCCAGATGAATTCCATTCCTAGCCAAGTGGAGAGTGGTTTGCCTTCCGCAGCATCGCCACCGAGTGTTCCAAGACAAAGTCCCGAGCACGAGCAACTGGACGTAGCTTTACAGGCATTGGCGATTCCGTTTGATTTGGTCGTTATTCAGTGGCGGGTCACTGAATACAGCGATGACGGAACGCTTGGGCTGATGGTTCCGTACGCCGACCCACGGGCTTACAGCGATCGGCTCAATGACGTGTTTACTCCCGCCGGCTGGAGCCGCAAATACGCTGTACATTCCAGTGCTCCCGTTCAGCGCGCTAGGCGGGGCCCGGCTGCGAAAATCTTGGTTACATGCGAAGTGACCATTGCATGCATTGGGACAAACTCCGGCACTGGAGAGGAGTGGTCGGACAAAGAAAATGCTTTGACGGCTGCAGAGGCCCAGGCATTTAAACGCGCTCTGTCTTGTTTTGGACTTGGACGCTATCTATACGACATCGATGGGGAATGGGTCGCGTTGGGCGAGCACGCCCTCCCGACCAAGATCCCGAAGTTGCCGCGGTGGGCGACACCGAACGGCTGGCTTGCCGGGCTCCGGCCGAAACCCAGGCGAAACCGTCACGCACTCGTTCGGGCCAATGGGCACACCAGTAATGCCGGTCACACGGGTCCAGAGACGAACGGCCATCGCCAAAGCCTGATTGCCGCGATCGAAGCCACGGAGACCAAGATTGGTAAGCGCCTCTATCGTGGCTTGCTGAAGAATGTTGCCCGAGTCTGGAGTCCCCAACAGATCCAAGAGACCGTTGCACTTGACAAGGTTTTGGCGCAGATGCGGGGCGCGGAGCGAGGCATGGCGCGTTTAGAGGCAGCCCAGGCAAGACTCTCACCGGAAACCGTCCAGAGAGTCATCTCCTCGTTGAATGCACCACCATCGAAGCTCGATGATCTTCAGGGTCTGCACACTCTGGTAGTGGCTCTTGAGAAAGAAGTCGAAGCGCAGACCCAGCCATAGATTCCCGTGAGACTTGAAAGAAAAGGAAACCTTGGAAGAACTTGCAGAAGGAGGAATTGAGCATGACGGACATCGAAGGGGCAAACTCCGAATCCTTATCTCCCGAAGAGACCCAAGCCAAAGCGACCATCCTCGCGGAATGCGAGAACCTTGCTGCGGCGGCCGTCACCTTCGTTGCCGTTCACTTTGACGGTTACGGAGACAGCGGCGTTACCGATGAAGTGCGGTGCTTTGATTCGGAATACTATGCCTACGAAGAACACGGGCCAGTTGCCCACAACGCAGCTTACTTGCAGGAGCACTTCGAAACCTTAGTCCCGATGGGCTATGAAAACGACTGCGGGGGCTTCGGCGACGTGGTCCTCGACGTCGCCACGCGGAAGATCACGGTTGAGCGCAATGACCGTTTTGAGGATTACACGACCAGCACATATGAGATCTAGCTATGGCACACCCCATTGAACACGCACGGAACAGCGCCAAGAAATTCGGCGGCAAAGCCGAGGACTACCTCGCGATCCACCGTTGGTTTGACGAATCGAAGGCGTTTTTCGCCGACTTCCGCCACCGCGCCCTCCGACATCACGCCGAAGGAATTTTCCTCGCCGAAAGCATCTTTGGCGTTAGCATCCACAACGATGACGGAGCCGAGATTTCAGTCCGCTACATTGGGGAACAACATGTGAGGGAGGACCTGGGGCGAATTCCTACAGCACAAGACTGGCTTTCGCAAATCAAGCCTGAACGCTGGATGTATGGTCAGCGTTTCGTTCAGGATGACACGAGGCTCCACCGCTGACAAATTCCCTTTCGCCCCGGAAGTTTTTATCTGAGCTGTGCGGAGCGGCTAGCCGGGCCAGATTCCAACAGTACCCCGTCTATCAAGGTTGGCGGCGTGTGCGGATTCGTTGCTAACAACAGCCGCAAGCCTTGCCGCGCATAGCCTTCCGTGCCTCGACCACGATCAGCGGAGTAATTGCCAATGCTGCAATCGGGTCGGCCCATGCAATGTGCCAGATTGTATGAACGGCGAGACCCATAAGAGCGATGATCGAGAGGTAAGCGCACAAAGCAGACTCGGCACCGTCGGCTCGTAGAGCAGCACTGCCTGTCATCGCTGATAGACGCCGTTTCTCCTTGGCAAGCGCCGGCATGATAAGCGCTGCGCTCACCAAGACCGCCATCCCCAAATAGCTAGGTCTTGGTTCGCCGTACCCGAGCAGAGACATCACCGAAGCCAATACCACATACACAGCGAGCACTACAAGCAGACCGCCCGCGATACGCGAAGCACGTCGCTCTGCGTGCTCCGATGCAAGCTTACGAAAGCGCCACAGCACAATCGCCGCCGACATCAATTCGATGGCGCTGTCTCCCCCAAAGCCGGCTAAGGCGGGGCTGCGGGCCGTCCACGCGGCCCACAGCGATAGGGTAGCTTCGACGCTCATCCAGGCGATAGTAAACACTTGAATCCGCCGAATGTCTTTCAGGACAGCCTCGGTCGGGATTTGAACTATTGACGCCACAGAAGTGATTATGCCACCTGCCCTGGCCGGTTGCTGGCGTCAGGTCCTGCCATGGCGACAGATCGATCGCGTGAGGCCGAGCGCTTGTAATTGACGCCCTCTGCAAGCGCGGGTTTTGGAACACAGCAGCAGCAAAGGAGGATCAGTATGATCGAGAACAGTCCTCCGGGTTCTCCCGATCTTGCCCGTCCCCTAGTGATTCCCTCGCCCGTTGCGCTCTATGTCTCCGGTGAACTCATGTTTGAGCTCTATGACGGAGGACAGCCGTGCCGTCGATTTTCGATCCTCTGGAGAGGTTCGTTCCAGAAAAGGACAACGAACCAGAGACAGCCGCGTAAAGTTCTCCGACGGGCTCGCGCACACTCCAAGATTAGTACCTGCGTTCCATAACCCGCCCGCCTTCCACCTGATCGCCAACTGATGAGAAATGAGGATGGCCATGAGAATTCGTGTAACCACAAAACCCGACTTATTTGAGCAGCGAAAACAACAACACATCGAGCGCGGCTACAGAGTTGAAGATGAGCGGCCGATCCCAGTGAACGGTCTCTGCTCGTTCATCGCGGTGAGCGATAGATCCGATTCAGATGGAATTGGAGACCTCGTGGCGCGGGCGCTCAATGGGGTGGCGAAATGAGACCGCCTGGAAAAATCAAGCTGGGATTTTTCCCGTTGCCGGTGCCGGAGGCAGCGAGGATGAGGAATTTTCTTGCTTTCGCCTCGGAATTCTCGGCACTCGATCCCTGCGTGGGCGATGGCGTGGCATTCAATCACTTGCTGGACGGCGTAACCGCCCATCGCTATGGCATCGAGATCGATGCTAATCGGGCCGAACAAGCGCGAACCTTGGGAATCGAGACCTTGCAGACCAACACCATGGATGTCCGGTGCTCACCGGAAGCATTCTCACTCCTTTATCTGAATCCTCCGTACGATTGGGAATCGGGAGAGAGCAACAATCAGAGACTGGAACTGGTCTTTCTGGAACATACCTATCGCTGGCTCAGACCTGGAGGAGTGTTGCTGTTTGTCATCCCGCAGTTGCGTCTGGCGAAATGTGCCAGACTCCTGAGCGAGCATTTCACGGAGTTGCGCGTATTGGGGCTCACCGAACCCAGTTGCGTGCAATATAAGCAGATTGTGGTTCTGGGAACACGCCGCAAACGACATGCCAAGATTTTCGACGCGGCCTTGTTGGAGGTAGTGCGCTACCTCGAAACACTAGCAACGAAGTCCGGGCTTGAACCTCTGGGGGACACTGCCGAGGGACGTTATGAAGTCCCTGCGTCAGGGCCGGCGGTCCTGACCAACATGGGTATTCCATTGGACGAAGTGGAGGACCTGTTATTTGAGTCCGCCGCATATCGCCAAGCGAGCCGTGTTCTTTTACCCAAGGTCAATGATGTTAGAGGCCGGCCGCTCACACCTCTGCACGGCGGTCATGTCGGATTACTCTGTACTGCAGGAATGCTCAATGGAGTATTCGGCGAAGGGGAAGATCGCCACATCGCCCACTGGCGCTCTGTGAAATTCTGTGACCATTGGGAAGAAGAGGAAGAAGACGGAACCAAAATCCTGCACGACCGGGAACGGTTCTCGCATGAGTTAACGCTTGTTTTTGCCAACGGAAATACCCGGGTTCTCACGCACGAAAAGAAGGAGCCAGAATGAAAAACGCTCATCTTCGATTCGGTTGGCTCACCTACGTGAAGAGCACGGAGAAGACGACCACCAGCATCAGGCTACGGCTCGACCGGTTCATCGGCGAGGTGTTGCCCGATCCACCCCGGCAGGCCAAAGCTCATCTCATTTCAGTAATTGGAGGGGACACGCAGATTGCGGCCGTCAGCGCGGCGATCTCTCTCGGAGACGGGTTCCTGGTGGAAGGGCCAGGTGTGCAGCCGATTCGAGTCTGTCTCGAACGGAACGCGCAGTGTTTCAAAGGTGCGCTACAGCTTGCCGGATGCAAGAACCCGCTACGTCACCTGATCGCGTTGTCGGAAGAATTTGCATCTAGCAACGTCTCGACGGGTTCGGGACGAACTCTGCTAGCAAGCTCAGAAAACGAATTCATCTGGGCCTCTCTTGCCCATATTCACGGGATTCCGGGAATGCCGGACTGGTCTGACTGGTTTGCGAGTGAACTGCAGACACATCACGCGATCATTCCGGCTCTCGGCATCGGATGCGCCCCCGTGTTCGTCGAAGGAGAAAAGGAACAGTTTCTTTCCTGGCTCAGTTGGGGCGTGGAGAGTGGAGCCATCAGTCTCCCGGCTGAAGCAGGTTCGATTTGCTGGTCGGCCCTGACTCTGGCAGACCTTTTCCTGCTGGCTAACTAGCCTTTCACACCACTCTTCATTGCTTGCCTGTCTTTTCTCATTGCTCTCCCGTTCTCTTCCCTAGATCCCCCTCCGTACCAAAGGACTCCATGCCAGAACTGTCCACAATCTACGACTACATGAGACGTCACGCGGCACTCTTGGGAGACCGCATTCTGCAGCAATACCCGGCGCTTCATCAATTCGACGATCCGGTTTCACCTCGGATTGAAGGGCTGCTACGAACACCTTTTCCAGCTCAGATAATCGCCATCATGGGAGTGGCCAACCGCTGGCACCAAGCGCGGACCGCCATGGTGGTCGCGGAGTGCGGTACCGGAAAGACGTTGATCTCTTTGGGAGCAATCGACGTCCACTGCGGCGGAAGCTCGTTCACGGCGCTAGCCATGGTTCCACCCCACCTGGTCGAGAAGTGGGCGCGAGAAGCTTTTCTGACCATACCGCGGTTACGCGTCTTCCTGATTGATGATTTGCGAAATGGCGGCGACGAAAACAAGTGCCACGGAGTGAACGAAGTCCGGTTGAGGCAGGGCCGCATTGTGCGGGAAGGGCTGCGCACGACGTTGAGTGAGCTGCGGATGCGAAAGGATTCAGCAAGTGCCCGTAAGCGCTGGCTATCGCTCTGCGGGAGACCATCCTTATTTATTGTCGGACGTGAGCGGGCGAAGCTCGGCTATTTCTGGCGGCACGCATACCGGGTGCCAGGTTCTGGCCCATACGTTGGCTGCGTGGTGAATTCGGATACGGGCAAGCCCGTAATCGTGAACGACAGCCGATTGGTGGCATGTGACTTTGAGAAGACCAAAATTTCCGAAATCATCGAAACCAGGGGCGAGAAGTCTTGCCGGTCGCTGCATAGCCCGCTCTGGCAGGCGGATGCGGACAAGATCCGCCGCATGGCTCCGATTGAATTCATTGGACGCTACATGCCGGAATGGTTCGACTATGCGATTTGCGACGAAATCCACCAGCTTGCGGGCGACACCGCTCAGGGCAACGCCCTCGGCACGCTAGCTTCCTGCACTGACCGGATCGTCGGGCTGACCGGCACACTGCTGGGTGGCTATGCAGACGACCTCTTCAACACGCTCTTCCGTCTGGAAGCGAGACGGATGAAGGAACATGGCTACGAGTGGGGTACGACAGGACGAAGTTCCTTCATTCAGGACTACGGAGTGCTCGAAACCATCACCAAGGTAGAACCCACCAACAACGCCTGCTCCAAGGCGAAATCGACAAGCACGGTGCGCCGCAAGCCGGGAGCCTCACCGCTGCTGTTTGGCGAATTCCTCATGCAGTTGTGCGCCTTTGTGTTCCTCGAAGACATCTCCGCGGAACTGCCGCCCTACGAGGAAACTTATCTTAGCGTTCCGATGGATCCCCCGATGCGGGAGGCGTACCGCGAGCTAGAACATGAGATTCGGAAAGCATTGAAAGCTCACCGGGGTAACCGTTCGGCATTGAGCATCATGCTGAATACATTGCTGGTTTATCCGGATCACCCGTATGGGCTCGGAACCCTCTACGGCAAAGAATTCGATTCGGAACTCAAACGCACAGTCCGGTTCGTCATTGCCGAACCCCGTGACCTTGCCGAAGACGGTGTTTACTCGAAAGAGCGCAAGCTGGTCGAAGAGATCAAGAAAGAACTGGCCGAAGGACGCCGCTGCCAGGTCTTTGTCGTATACACCACCAAGCATGATGTGACCGCGCGCCTTCGACGAATCCTCGACAACGAAGGAATCCGCACGGTGGTCTTACGTGCGAGTGTGGACACGTCCAAGCGGGAAGCTTGGTACGCAAGGCAGGTCAAGGACGGCACACAGGTCGTGATCTGCCATCCGAAACTAGTGGAAACCGGTCTGGACCTGTTGGATTTCCCGACGATCCTTTTCTACGAGTCGGGATACTCGCTGCATACTTTGCGGCAGGCGAGTCGGAGATCCTGGCGTATCGGTCAAAGGCGGCCAGTGCGGGTGAAGTTTCTGTGCTACGAAGGGACAATGCAGACCTCCTGTTTGCGCCTCATGGGGAAGAAGCTCCTCGTGGCTCTCACCATGGAAGGTAAGTTTGCCGGCGAGGGCTTGCAGTCGATCGATGAAGACGATGACATGCTGTCGGCAATGGCGCGGGAACTGGTCGAGAGGAATGGCATCGGCGAAACGGCGGATGCCGTCTGGAAAGCGCTGAACCTGGAACATCAAAAGCTGTTCCCAACAACTTCTGTCCGCACCGATGATGCCTCCGCCTCCGAAGAGAGCATTTTTCACGCCCAGGATGATCCGGCCGGTTTGGTCGAAGGGGTCTTCGAGACGGCACCCATTCTGGTCTTTGGGCGGCGACCGGAATTGTCCTCCGGCAGAAGGCGCCGCGCGGAATTCCTCGAGTTCGAAGATCGTATTTCAAATCACAAAGGAGAAAACAGTATGTCAGAAACCAGTACGCTCATTGGCTACAGTGGCCGGACGATTGGCCGCGAAGAACTAGCCCTGGTGCCCACACCACCAGCAACCGAAACCCACCGCCCTGTGCCGCATCACGAAATTGTGCAAGCCTTGATCGAGACTCTGGGATTTCGCCACATCGGCGTGGTCCACGACGAGTATGCGGTTTCACCGGACGGCATGAAGGGGTTCGGCGTCCTCGATCTCACAACCGAGATGGAAGGATGCCGCTTCTCCATCGGTTTGCGGAACTCCCATGACAAGAGCATGCGTCTGGCGCTGACCTGTGGCTATCGCGTGTTCGTGTGCTCGAACATGGCGTTCGCGGGGGACTTCACGCCAGTGCTCGCAAAACATTCGAAGTCGTTTTCGCTCATCGACTGCATGGCGGTCGGCGTGGATCGAATGCAGCGCAATTTCGAGCCGATGCGAAAGCAGGTCGAAGCCTGGCAGAGAAGTGAATTGACCGATGTCACCGCTAAGGTGGTCATCTACGAGGCGTTCGTTGAGGGCAAGCTCGAGGCGCCCAAACATCTGGCCCGCACGGTGCATGATCTGTATTTCGAGCCAAAGTATAAGGAGTTTCGACCCAGAACCATTTGGAGCCTTTCAAACGCGTTCACATCGGCGTTCAAGGAACTGGAGCCGATCCCGCAATTCAAGGCGACGGCCAAACTGGGGGAATTCCTGGAGGACCGGTTCGCGCAGTCGTTCTAGTTTCATTGGGGCGGAATCGGGCCGGCCATCCCTTTTTGACCGACTTCCCAGAAGGGCGCTTGTCGGTACTAATCCGAGGGACGAACCGATAACTTCCGGGTTGCCCGTCAACCGGGACTAATCGCGGTCACTTCCCACACCCCGACTGTCCAAGGCCCGTTCTTACCGGACTATGGAAGGCTAGCCCGTCACTTGGCAGGAATGCTCGCTTTCTGCCCCTTGACTCACTGGTTTCTGCAGGAGTGTAATTGCCTTCCAACTCACAGCAGATCAGACGGTTTTAGTGGGACTTTGGCGCACGTTAGGAGGAAACAATGAGCTGCGGCGCGGGCCCGATTCGCTATTCTGCATCATTTCTGCTTGTTATGTTTTGCGCGGCGACTCTCTCTGCTGCCCCGATGCCTCCCGCTGCGCCTACCCAGGCACAAATTACCGTCTTGTACGATGCATTTGGCAAATCGTCCAACATGCGCAAGGACTGGGGCTATGCTGCTCTAGTCGAATACGGCGGAGCGGATCCTATTCGACACTGGCAACAATCCAGACATTCTTGCGCACAATGCACAAGTCAAAGGCATCGACCTTTCGAAGTTGGATTTTGTCGTAATGTCGCACCGCCACGGGCATCACATGGGAGGATTGTCGTACGTGCTGAAGGTGAACTCAGCAGTGAAAATCTACGCCCCTAAAGAGGGCTTTGGTGTCTAGGAGCGGACCTGCCCAGTACGTTCTATCGAAAGGATGCCTCCCTGCCTCCTGAGCAGCGTTACTACGATGGCGCTCCGCCGGACATCATGCGATTCGGATCGGCTTGGCCCGGAGCAAACTTTCAACTCGTGGACAGAGACACCGAAATCGCTCGTGACATTCACCTAATTGCGTTGGTGTCGGATAAGCCAGGAACGCTCGAATTACGTGAACTGTCGCTTGCGATCACGACGCCCGAAGGCATTGTGCTCGTGGTCGGCTGCTCCCATCCTGGAATTGACAAAATCGTCGCAGCGGCGAGCACGATTAATCCCCGCGTTCATCTGATTGTCGGAGGGTTTCATCTCGTGACAGCGAGTAACTCGGACATCGATAGGATCGTTACAGCTCTCCACGACCACTTCAAAGTGGACTACATCGCACCCGGCCACTGCACTGGGGAACCTGCAGCATTCACCGCACTCAGAAAGGCTTTCAGTGATCGATATCTCTATGCCGGCCTGGGTATCACTCTGTCTCTGAGCAAACTACCCAATTAATAGTTGACCCTGATCGGTATTGGTTCTCTCATCGGTACTGACAAGTCGGGTTCTCGCCAGCGATCAGTTGGTTACCGCTAGCCCGTTTACTAGGACCAATCCGTGTTTGAGAGTGCTCCTCTGAGCCATGTGTCCGGTTCACGTCGTGCTGCATGATTGTGCCTAGAACTGCTTGGGTTACGCGTACCCGGCTGTCCAGAGCCGGACGAATTCGCAAACGCTTCATTTCAAAACAAGAAGCCTGCCACTTGCTCAGCGATTTTCTCGGCCTTTTCATGAAGCTGGTCGCGAAGTTCGCTGGCGGCGGGTGTGGTTGCGTTCGACGTGACGCTTACCAGGAAAGCGCGCTCCCGCACTCTACTCACAACTTGTTCTGAAAATTCGTGCTGCCGATGCAGGCTGCAAATCTTAGCTTCATTGCCGATGGCGCGGAGCGGAGTCGCGTCTTGCCCACACTTCGCGGCGTACGATGCAAATTCGCTGGCTAGGTCTTTCATGGTCTGCACCTCGATTCGCAACCTGCTAACCACGGCACCTTCCTGGTGAACGAATTCGCAGCTGGCATCCTTCTTGTCTTCTCCGGGATAAGTGACGGTAAAAGTGACGGGGCCGTTCAGCATCCCGGCGGCGGTTTCGGCGTTGAGCCACGGGCACCGTTCACTCATCTGGCACATTGCCGGCGTGCAAAAAGACAGGGCCAGAAACAGGATTCCGATTGACCAACGATTCATCTGCCGCACATCACACCTCCATTTTCTCAATTACGGTTTCGCAGCCACGCTCGCGGCCGGTTGCGGCGCATTGCCTGCGAGATCGAGAGAAACGTCCTTGTGCATGTGCCAAGGCACGCTCTCTGTCGAAACTTCCGGATGCGCACGGAGAAAATCCAGCGAGTAGGTGGGCGCGTTGGGATCGGTCTTCTTGTCGGCGAAAAGCACAGCCTGTTCGGACGCCTTGTCGTCCATCCCTAACCTGCCGTAGATCAGTGACAGATTGTAGTGCGCGGCCACGTCATCCGGCTCGATGCTTTGCAGCGCCTCGAACTGAGCTTTGGCGTCCCGCAAACGGTTTTGGCGATAGTAGGATTTTCCTAGTTCACGTCGACCATCCGACGACCGCGGGAATTGCGCGACCACTTTCTCCAGGTCTGCGACCTCCGCGTCCGCGTTTCCGGTGCGGCGCTCCACCAGCGCCATGTAATACAAAGCGCGGGCATTGCCGGGGCTCAGTGCCAGAGATTTTTCCAGACTGCCGCGTGCCGACCCGTATTTTTCCCACTGAATGTTGGTGAGGGCAATGTTGGTGTAGCCGTCGGCGTAATCAGGCCGCAGCTTGACGACGTCAGCAAAGGCGCTGACGGCGTCGGCGTATTGCAACTGATCCAAGCAAGCGATGCCGAAATTGTTCCACCGCATCCACTCCTGATTATCCTGCGGGTCAGGCGCGGCCGCTGGATTCTCGCCGAGATTCAACGTCCGTGTGCGCGAGGTAATTTCTACGATGGGATACGCGGGGTGGTCTTTGCCAAAAACATTATTGAGATAACTCTGGCGTAGGTGCCGGTAATTGACGCGAGCCGTCACTTTCAATGGACCTTTCGCATTGGGCGGAACGCGGAACTGATAACGGACAAGAACGGATCGCCCCGCGGGAACCGTGCTGTCATAGGCAACCGAGTGGATGGTCCAAACTTTGTGATTGTCCACGAACTGGCCATCGGTATTTACCGGACGGTTGGTAAAGCTGTGGGCGCGAGGGTCGAGAGAACCATCTGCCTGGAGGAAGCCGCTGTGGTAGATTTCGGCTCCATCGCTGTCTTTCACTTCGAACTCCACCCACGCCTCGTACAGATCGCGCACTTCGGGAATGAGGGAGTGGCCGATATTTTTGTTTTGCACGACAACCATCGCCTCGATGCTGTCGTTAGCCTTCAGTCGGAAAGGAACGGAACCGAGAGGCGCAATCAGTCCATCAGTATACGCGCTATTTTCGGTTGTCCAAGGGTCCACCTTTTTGATCGCGAACAGATCCACATTCAAGTAGTTGCCCGATTTCAGGAAATCGATCGTTTTTTTCAACTGCTCGTCGAAGCCGTAATAGTACGGCACCGCGGTATTTCCAGCCAGCCATCGATGCGACGCGAACTGGCCGTTTTTTGCGCCAAACTCAACATGGGTAATGGGGCCGCGCTTCATGTGGCATCCCTGGCACGTCGTCAAATCCGCGGTGTAAAAAGTCAGTGGATTCCGCTGCGAAAATTTCGAGTTCTGCCATTCGTCGAACACGGTGAAGGCGCGAATAAATTTGTAGTCGTTCAATGTGGTCGGCAAATTGGCCTTATGGCAGGCAGAGCAAAATTCGGGCGTCCGATTTAGGTCTTTGATTACGGCTTTGGAGTGGCGCTCGGGATGCTTCATGATTTCCGAGTAGGGAACTTCGCCGGGGATGCGGTTGCCGTTTTCGTCGACCATGAGGGCGGGAATGCCGAACACGAAACCGCCATTCCCGACTGTCGGTTGCAGTTGTTGAACCGAATGGCATGTGGTGCAGGTGAGGCCCTCTTCATCGAAGGCGCGATCTATTTGCGAATTTTGCGTTAATGCGCCTGACAGAACTCCAATCGGATTGTGACAGCTGTCGCAATGGCGGGTAAATTCAATGCCCTTTGTCCGCGCCAGGATGTTTACACTCGTGCGGTAAAACGGCGTGCGAAACGAGTTCGAATGCAGAGCCTGACGCCACTGGGTATAAGCTTCCTGATGGCATTTGGAGCAGTATTTCGCAGTGGGAAAGGCTCCGGGCTGAACGAAGTCATCGCCCGTTATCTTGGCGTTTCCGGGCGTCGATATATTGCTCTGACCAAAGCGAAAATTGTAGGTTTCGCGAACGTGGTCAGCGTAATCTTTGCGCACGGCGTCCTCATCCGCACGGGATTGTGGAGTGTAGTTCCCTTGGCTGGCTTTTGCAGCGGATGATTGCTGAGAGTTCGCATCCGTATTGGCGGGATAGTTATCCGACGGCGCCTGCGACTGCGCTGCACACGGCAGCGCAGAAAGACAGTTGGCTGCGAGGACAGCCATGAACCCAATTTTATATGCGTGTCGAAATTTCATCGACTCCTCTCAGAAACCCTGAATTCTTACCTAACTCTAAGGAAGAACACCCAACGAAGAAACCATTTCTACTTGGCAGAACCCGCTGCGGCGCCGCCGTAAACTCCGGGCACTACGCCCTTGCCTTCTTCCACAACGAAGTAACGATCCACGGCCGGAAGCAAAACAAACTCCACCGATCCGCTCGGCCAGTGAACCTCCACCTTATCCACGGTTGTCGAATCTCCGAGGCCGAAATGCACACGCTGATCGTTGGAAGATTCGTAGCTTCCGCCGCTGAGAACGTCTTCGCGATGGCGCACACCGCTGGCTGTCAGGTACACCGTTGTTCCCACCGCGTCCCGCGGGCTCTTCGGTCCGCCAACCAGTTTGAGACCGATCCAGTGATGTGTGTCCGGGTTCACGTTCTGCAACAGCGACGGAACGTGGTCCATGGAGTTGATGACCACGTCGATCTTGCCGTTATTGAATAAATCGCCGAAAGCCGCGCCCCGGCCTGGAATGACCACCGCAAGGCCCGTACCTTCAACGGCCGGCATCAGCTCGAATTTCTCGCCATGCTTCAGGTTGTGAAATAACAAAGGCCGCTGTGCGAATGACGTGCCCCAGTTGTGGTGATCGACCTGTGGGTAAACGTGCCCGTTGACGGCAAAAATGTCCTTCCAGCCATCGTTGTCGTAGTCGATGAACTCCGTGCTCCAAGTGAGGAACGGATAGGTGACATCGGCCATGCCCATCTGCGTTGCGACCTCGGTGAACCGGCCTTTACCTTCATCACGAAATAGCGGCTTGTAATCGTCGGAAAATGTTCCCGTGTAGAGATCGAGCAGGCCGTTATTGCGATAATCTCCAATGGCCATGCCCATGTTGGCGACTTCCTGGCCATCCTGATTCAGTGCAAAACCGGAGGGGATGCTGACATCCTTAAACGTTCCGTCTCCTTTATTAAGGTAGAGATAATTCGGAGTCGAATCGTTGGCCACGAGCAGATCCACTTTTCCGTCGTTGTCGATGTCGACAAAAACGGCAGTGAAGCCATAGCGGCTGTGGTTTTGATCGGAGACACCCGCCTGTTTGCTTACATCCGTGAATGTTCCATCGCCATTGTTGTGAAACAAATGATCGGGTTCGCCGGGAAGGCCGCGCGGTCCGCACATAACACTGGTGCCGCGGAACTGGCAAAACGAAATTGCGTTGGGAGCAGAGTTCGGTGCGGGCGGTAGATGAGCCATGTCCCAGTGAATGTAGCCGGGGACGAAAAGGTCGAGCTTGCCATCTCCGTCATAGTCGCCGAAAGTGGCTCCGGTGGACCAGTTTCCCACCGTAACGCCGGCGGCTTCCGCTACATCGGTAAACGTGCCGTCGTGGTTGTTATGATAAAGGCGGTTCTTTCCGTAATTGGATACGTAGATGTCGGGCCAGCCGTCATTATCGTAATCGCCGATTGCGACTCCGAAGCCCCAACGATCATTGGTCACTCCGGCCTTCTCCGCCACGTTGGTGAACGTGCCGTCGTGATTATTGTGAAAAAGCGCGGCGTGCGGCGCTTCGGCTTTGCCGTCGAGAGCGTCAAAAGTCGATCCATTCACCATGTAAATATCAAGCCAGCCGTCGTTGTCGTAATCCAGCAGGGCGACGCCTGAGCCAGTGGTCTCAAGAATGTAGTTTTTCGCTGGAGTGCCCATGGTGTGGCGCCAGGTGGTCAAGCCGGCTTTCTCGGCAATGTCTTTGAAGATGACCGGGCCGTCTTTAACGAAGCCGCCCGCTGTAATGGGACGCTTCTCGGAATCAAGGACCGGCGCAAATTCGCCACGGGTAGCTGAGCCGCCTTGCTGAGGTTGGGCGCTCGGGTCGGTGCCAAATGGCGACGAGATAACAGATCCTTGGCCTTGTGCCTGGGTGATACCACAAAGACAGAGAAGTAGAACGACAGTTTTATGCATAAGCAAAACTCCTAGGGTTTTACAAACGGGCAGGAGAAAGGACAATAAGCGAAATGTACTAGCGGATTGATACTAGTGGCGGGAGGATCCGGCCGCGCGGGCAAAACCCTATTGCATGCGCCGAGACATGCTTTTCGCCACCTTATTGCATGCGCCGAGACATGCTTTTCGCCACCTTATCGTCGGACTTCTGGTAAAGCTCCTGGACGAGCTTGAATTCTTGATCGGCGGCCGTCGTGTTCCCGAGTATCTGGTACACACGGCCTAACTGATAGTGCGCGTCACTCTGCGAGGGGTCGAGTGCGACGACCCGGTGGAAGGCCGACTCGGCATCTTTGTATCTTTCTTTCCGTAGATAGATGGCGCCTAGATCCAGATACGCCATGCGGATGTCCTGATTCATCTTGGTCGCGCGGCCCAACAGCGACAGCGCTGTATCTGCATGATCGCTTTTGAGAGCTATATCTCCCAAATAGGTCAACGCCAGCGCATTACCCGAGTTGACGGAGAGTTCGCTCTCAAATTCCCGCTTAGCTTCGTCATACTCGCGCGATTTCCAATGCAGATAGCCGAGCCCAAAATGAACCCTCGGTTCGTTCGGATAAATCTTCTCGGCGGTTTCGAATTCTGCAATCGCTTCCTGCGTTTTTCCCGAATGGTCCAGCGCCTCCCCCATGAGGATGTGGCTTTGGACGGAGTTCGGATTCTGCTGCACGATTAAGCGGTACTCACGCAATGCGCACGAATCGTTCTTCGCCCAGAGACAACTCTCGACGAGAATCTCGTGCAGCTCCATGTTGCTGGGGTCCGCTTTCGAGATAGGCTCTAGAGCTTCAATCGCTAAAGCATATTTCTTGTCCCCGTAATAACTCATACCCAGAAGAATGCGGGCCTGTGAGCTGGATGGATCGGCCGCTAAAGCAGCTTTGAAATCCGGAGCAGCCGCGTGAAAATTATTCTGTTTGAACTCAGCAAGCCCAAGATCGAGTTCGACTCCAGGCAACCTGGGATTAAGCGCCAGCGCCTTGCGATAGGAAGACTCCGCTTCCTCATATTTTTGTACTTTGGCCAGAGTCAGACCCAGATGCGCAAATGCGCCGGCATCCTGTGGATTGCGTTGCGTAACCGCCCTCCATGCCTCAGCAGCTTCTCCGAAGTTGCCACCTCGCTCAAACCCGAAGGCTTGCTCAGCAGTCTGCGTTCTCGCAACGCAGGAAAGCGACGCGAGTAAAGCCAGCAGAGCGAGAGCGACACGTGAATTCAATTTTTTCACTCAAGAAACTCGTTGATGTTGTGGCGATAGAAGCGGTAATTCGCCAAGATGAGACCGTCAAATCCCATTTTTTAATAATGAAAGTCTCGCTGGGTCTTTGAATCGTCTCTTTACCTGCGTAGGAAGGAATGTTAAGCGCGCAGGCGCTGCCAGTCTCTAATCTTTTTCTGTTATGGCTCCGCGCGAGAAGGTACCCTCCTTGACAGACGGACTTGCGGTACTTCGAAAATTGTGACTGGATAACAGCTATCCGACCAGTTTGGTCCAGAAGTTGTCCTGGGAGCAATCACCACCTATCAGGCGTGTTCCAGCCCGAGTTTGTCGGTTACTGCTAGGCTGACTCTTTGCTTGCAGCCGAGATAACGTGAATGTGACCGGTAATGATAAGTCGGCTTCTCGTCATCAATCGCACAACTGACGACAAGCGCGTTTAAGAGGACTTATCGTTTGGAGTGAACAGACGGTCATAGTGCCCTTTTAGCTTTGCCGCTGGAATCGCTACATCGACCTTGTCTCAGAACGCTTCACAGGGGCAAGTTCACGGTTTATGTTTCAGAACCACGTTTGATGTATTCGCCAGTGTTGGCCCCGACAACTCGCTTGAACGCCTTACTGAAAGCGGCGTCGGACTCGTAGCCGACCAACCGAGCGACTTCTGGGAGCTTTTTGTCACGCCGTTCAAGTAACTGCATCGCCTTCTGCATCCGCCACTCGGTTACGTATTCCAGCGGCGTTTGTCCGAGCATCTCTTTGAAACATGCTGCGAATGCGGAGCGAGACATGCCCGCCGCATCGGCCAGGGATTCGACCGTCCAGGGTGTATTCACTCTGTCATGAATAGCACCCAGAGCAGCGCCTATTTGAGGATCGAAAATTGCACGAAGCCATCCTTTGTTGCGTTCCGGTCCCGACGCGATATGCGTCCGGAGTACCTGGACAACCAGCACCTCGGCGAGCCGGCTCGCGACGACTTCAGATCCCGGCGCCTGTTCTTCCATCTCTGACGCGAGCGCCCGCACTGTGGTGTGAAGAGCAAGCGTGCGTGCCTGATCGGCCTTCATCAAAATGAAGCTCGGCAATAACTGAGTGATCGGCCTCAGGCTGGCGCGATCGAAACTCAAGGATCCACAGACAATTGTCGTCGGTGCGCCACCGCTACCACGAAGAGCGACGTTGCCGTTGGCCTTGGCCCCGATCTGGCGGAAGCTCCACCTCGGACGTGTTCGCAGGCTGTCGCGCAAAACAATCGAAGTCCCCTTAGCCAGTAAAAAGCAATCACCACCGGTGAGGGGAATCGGCTCCGGTCTGGTTTTCCTGTTTTACACCCCACGGGGCTGTGGCTTCGAGCCTGTGCAGACCGAAAGCGGTTACGTGCATCGTTTTGAAGATGTCGGTGATCGGGTCCAACTTAGCCTCTATCTTTT
>Ga0210400_10001176_pt1 | contig 26447 bp, 23 predicted proteins | sample IncBWH26MmetaG_FD_155456 | JGI IMG/M metagenome (GOLD analysis project Ga0210400, IMG submission 155456) | Forest soil microbial communities from Barre Woods Harvard Forest LTER site, Petersham, Massachusetts, United States - Inc-BW-H-26-M | ecosystem: Environmental > Terrestrial > Soil >... | reverse complement strand
TCGCGCAATCGCGATTGATTCAGGTAGCCGGGCTTCCCGAGAAACCCAGTCGTGATGTAGAAAGTTGCGCCAAAACCAAATTCCTGCAGGATAGGAGCGGCGAAAAGCAAGTCGGTTTCGGAGCCATCGTCGAATGTGATGGCGATATTTCCCGGCTGATGGTTGAGAGCTTCGCTCACGCTGACTCCCCGCCAACCTTGTCGCTTGATGAAGTCCATCTGAGCTCGGAACTCGGAGGAGCGCAGCACGTAGCGGACATACCCGGGCTCCGCCTGGCAGAGTGGACGGCCCGGTTCCTCGATTTCGTGATACATCAGGAAGACGGTTCCGCGCTCAGTCATGAGCGCATCCCGGGTATCGCAAGGAAGTGAAGAGGTGGGTGTGTTTTTCAAAACCTTCTTTTCCCGTCATCGGTATCACGCTGTGTGCGATTGTTAAACCTCTTCCTGCTGATAGGTTTCGATCAAGCCGACTGCGACTTGGTTGGCGGTATCCTGATCGTGAATGCCTTGAACGTGCCAAACCTTGCGGGTCGTGACTGCCCACAGAAGTCCCGCGCCGTAGACGATCGCGCCCGCCACCAACTGAACTGCCAGTTGAAGAAAATTATGTGCGACGAACCAATGCCGCACCAGCAGCAGAACGGCAACCAGAGGTGCACAGAGAATCAGGGGTAGCAGAAATGCTTCGCGAAGGTAGATCCCAACGCTCAGCTTCAACACACGGCAAAGATGCCGGGGCAGAAAGAACAGAGCTGTACAAACCAGTGGAATCGCAGTGCCGGCTGCATCGCCCAGGATGCCAAACCGTCGCACCAGAAAGATGCTGAGAAACAAATTCGAACTGCCCTCGAGTAGCGTCACGATGGCGAGGGTCTTGTGCTTCGCCATCCCAAACAGAACGCGGGCCGACGCGGACTGCGACCACAACAGAGTAGACGGGATGATAAGCATCAGCAGCACGGGATAACTTGTGGCCACATAGCGCCGGCCGACCCATGCCTCGATCACCGACTTGCCCAGAATAATGAGGATTGCCGCCATGGGGAAAATGATTAAAGCGCAAGCCCGGTTTCCAGCAACAAATATTTTTCTTAACCCTGCCAAATCCCCGGTTGCATCCGATTGACTCGACATGGGCACGAATACCTGGGCCAGGCCGCTGACAACTTCTCCGGCATAATCCACCAGGCGCGATCCAATGGCGAAGTAGGTGATCGCAGCGGAGGAAAGAAACGTGCCGATGACCATGGCATCCGTCTTGAAGCGCAGACGCGCGGCCACGATGATGATCAGGGTTGAACTACTGTAGGTGGCGATACGCCGCAAACTTCCGCGGTTGACATTCTTGATGCTTAGACGCAGCGGCAGGAGGCGGAGGACCGCGATGGCGTTGACCATTCCGGAAAACAGGGGCATTGATACGGTGATCAGCGCCACTGTAAGCAAGCCTCCCCCGTGCCGCAAGGCGAGCACAATCAAGAGAGCCCGGATCAGGGTCGCGCTGATGTTGGTGAAATTCAGCAGATAAAAGCGCTGCAATCCCTCCAGGATGCCACCGGAGATTCCTAGCGGAAACCCGAGGGCCACCGCCGATCCGACAATTAAGAAAAGCCACCGCGCCGTGTGGAGGAAATCCGCCGAAATGCGAAAGATCGAAGCGACGTAAACGCTTCCAGTCAGGGTGACCAGAAGTGCAACCAGCCCAATCCCGGTGTAGGTGAAAAGGGCAGTGCTGATCAGGCGGTCCAACTCAGTTTGGTCGCTGGTGGCTGAAAAAGTTGCCACATAGCGCACGATGGAAGAACGAATCCCCAGATCGAACAGCCCATAGTAGCCGGTGATCGAAAAGATCAAAACCCACAGACCGAAAGCCTCGTCGCCTAAGTGATGAAGGATGTAGGGCGACAGAAGAACGCCAACGACGATGTTGATGCCCAGCGCAAACCAACTGGAGCCAACGTTCTTAAGGAGCGCGATTTTATCTAGCTTTTTCATGAATTCCGAGTTGGATACACAATCGCCAGCGAACGGGACCGAAGCTGTGCGCAATCTTTCATGCGCGTCGGCGCTGTGGCGTCCGGCGCTGCCAGAAGCGCGCTCCCGTAACCGCCAAGCGGGGTGCGATTCGCAGCGCCACCAGGATGGCACGAAGCTTGGGTGTAGGCGAGAGCGCGTAAGCTCGTGTCAGGGATTCGTAGGCCTCGTCCGTTGCTCCTGTCAGCAGGAGTGCCTTGCCCTCTACAAGTGCCAGGTCCGCCTGTATTTTCCGCAATCGCTGCGCCAGCAACGTCCGTGTGCTGGGACTCAGATCCAGTTCGCGATCCAGCTTTTTGAGCGATTGGATTTCACCCGCCAACAGGGCTCCCGGCACCGATCCCTGACTATCGGAACGCACTTTCTTGCGCAGCAGCGCCTGGCGCTGATACGAGATCTTCCCTCCGCTGTGCAGAACGCGCAACCATAAATCATGATCTTCCGCATAACGAATGTTTTCGTCAAAGAGGCCGGCCGCTTGTAGCCGTCGCCGGCGGACCAGGGTCGCCGAGGTGAGGACCTGAGTTTGCTCGACTAGAACGCTCTCAAACGTCACTGGTCCGGAGGAGGGGCAAACTTGCATAAAGGTCCGTCCCACCGCGTTTGTGTCGCCTTCCAGCGTGGCATCGCAATAGACCATATCCAGAGAAGGATCATTGCGCAGGAACTTCAACTGCTCTGCGAGGTAATGTGGAAGCCATGCGTCGTCACTATCCAGGAAAGCCACCCATTCACCTTTCGCGCTACGGATGCCCACGTTGCGAGCTGCGCCAGGGCCTCGATTTTCCTGGGTTAGGTAGTGGACGCGAGAAATGTATGGCTGGATAACTTGCTCGAGCTGATCCCTATCCGTCGATCCGTCGTTGATAAGAATTATTTCGTAATCGCCAAAGCTCTGCGCCAAGACGGAGCCCAGAGCGGACGCCACGTGGTCGGCGGCGTTGAAGGCGGGAATAATCACGCTCACCAGAGGCGATTGGCGCCCCGGCTGGGGCTCATTCGTCTGGTGATGCGAAGCGTCGATCGGTTCGGGCATCACAACTAGCCTACCCTATGGATCGCGATTTCGCGTACTCTCTTGAGCGCACCACCCTGCTGCGCCGCATAACCCCCGACGGAATGCGGTCCGTCGCAGACATCAGGTTCTTCAGACCAATGCTAGATTTTGCTACGACCTGCCATCAGTGGTTGTCTGGAGACGCCAATCCCCGGCGGAAACATGAGTGGGCGCCGGCGGCCCGCCAATTCATAATCCAGCTTTGCCATCCACTCTCCCCATGCTTCTTCAATCTGAAGGACGGACTTTTCCGAGAGGACATTCCTCCAGCCTCCGGAGGTCGCAACCCCGATGAACGGTATGTCTTTGCGGTGGCCTTTGGTTGCGACCCACTGGTCAGACTGCAAGTTCTCCAGCTTCCGCATGCGATCCGCGGAACTGCGCTCCACCGCTTGCTGCAGCAGCGTCTGGCTGGGTTCAATGCCCAGGAAGAAGGCGATCCTTGCCAGTTCCCGGACCGGGTCTCCCAGCATGTCCTCGTACCGGCATAGCAGGAAATCGGGGCTTTCGCCCCGAGTGGAAATCCAACTTCCCACGTTCTCTCCCCAACTTCCCCATCCTGCGGAAAGCATTCGGCCGCGGACGAAATCTTCCACGAACCGTTCCATTGTGCAAGAGTCGTCAACCTGACGATACTTCCTCTGGAAGTTGTAGTAGGAAACAGCCACATCGCGCGGATCGCGGACGATGTAAATAACCTTCCTGTATCGATGGTCAAAATACTCGTGAGTCTTAATCAGCCGCGGCCGGGGGGTGCGTTTCAAGGCGCGGCTGGATTGCGACGAGGTATCGGGAATCAGCCGTTCGATATTGGCGAAACTTACGTCCGCATCCGGATGCAGGAGGTTGGCGATAAGGAACCGGGTCCAGGTATTCCCTGAGCGGGGGTAGGATACGAGCATTGAATCGTCGGGATACACGGCAAACTTGCGGCCGGCGATGTCAGTTCCTAACAGATAAGTAACCACAGTCTTTATGCCGTATAGCATCGGAATTCCCCCCTTGTCAGGATTTGCTTGGGCCCGCGTGCGGGAACCGGGCAGCGCGATCCAATATACCGGACCGCACTCCTGCGAACAAACACAGCATAGAAAAGGGATGAAAGGCGGGAATCCCCCAAATAGGGTATTTTCGGTAGGGGCAATTTCAGGGTTTTCGATTACGATCCTGGGGTGGATTCGACCAGGGCCGGTACGGACACTTCGTAACCAATATCTGTCATCAGGCCGCCCCAGGCCGCCTCAATCCTGGCCACGCAGTCCTGAGGCAATTCGGTGTGCCAGCCCCCAGCTTTGGCTTCGCGTACAAAGGGCTTGTCCAACCGAGTGTCCTTGGTGGAGGACCACAAGTGAGCCTGTTTCTGCTCCAACTCGCGCATGCGGCTCGCAGAGCTTTGTTCAATGGCATGGGAGAGCGCCGCCGGATTCCCAGCAACCCCAAGGAAGTTCGCGATTCTTTCCATCTCCAGCATGGCCTGGGACTGCAGGGCCTCATATTGAACCAGCAAAAAGCCGGGATGGCTGCCACGGGTATAGAGCCAACTGGCCACGTTTTCGAACCAACTGCCGTAGGGATGGCCCAGTTGGTTGCGCAGGAAACGGGCGACAAAATCGGCTAGGGGGAACTCTTCTCCGATTACTCGACGCTTGATCTGAAAATGGTATTCAGACAGGACCACGTCGCGCGGGTCGCGAACGATATAAATTACTTTTTGATAACGCGGGTCAAAGTACTGATGGCTTTTGAGAATACGGGGGCGCGGAAGCGAATTAAGCCGTTTCTTTGAAAGCGCTTCAGGGTCCGGAATCAATTCGTTAATGTTGGAGAAGTCGGGATGTCTCGTGGGATATACCAAATTCGCAATCAGGAACCGGGTCCAGGTATTGCCCGATTTTGGATAGGAAACCAGAAATGTGTCATCGGGGAAAACGTCAAGATTGCGGCCCGGATGGTGCAGTCCGAAGGCACGCTTGCTTCCGGCGATCAGGCGATGAATCATAACGCAATTACTCGAGCGGCACCGCTATTTTCATAATCTAACACGCAACCAACGCACAAGTTGCGCTACCGAGTCTGCTCCGCTACCCGGAGGTGGGGTTCCACGAGAGCCAGCAACTCATCTTTCAGGAACGGTCCGCAGGCCAGAAGGCCTGACAGAAGCGGATCGCGGCGGTTAGCGGTCAATTCAGTTTTCTCCAATGTGGTGACGAAGCCGCCAGCGCTTCCCACCAGGGCTGCCCCTGCCACCACATCCCACTCGTTCTTGGGAGTCAGGGTGAAAGTAATATCCGCCAGTCCCGCTGAAACCAGGGCGAGTTTGTAGGCCACTGAACCCATGGGCCGGATGGTGAAGGGGGCGTTCTCGAAAACTTTCCACTCGCCGCGCTTCACCTCGCTGCGGCTCGCAAGAACCAGAGCGCCCTGAAGGCTCGTGCGCTGGCTGGGCTGGGAAGGCTTGCCATTGTACGTAACGCCGGAATCGATCGAACCCAGGAAAGTTTCGTCTGTTGCGGGATTGTAAATTCCACCGGCCACGGGACGTCCATTCTCGACAAACCCGATCGAAACGCAGAATTCCGGAATGCCTTTGACGAATTCGCGGGTGCCGTCTAACGGGTCGACGACCCAAACGCGTGTGCGCTGGAGGCGGATGGGATCGTCCACGCTTTCTTCGGACAGCCAGCCTTCTTCCTCGCGAAGCAATTCTTTGCGCAGAACTGCATCGAGAGCTCGATCCGCTTCTGTCACAGGATCGTGACCGATTTTGTATTCAGTCTCAATCGCTCCTGGCGTAAAGCGAGAAAAGACCGCGCGCGTGGCTTCCAGCGCCGAGTGGATCCGTTGCAGAATGTCAGCGTATTTTGAGAGCATATTCGTTTGTCACCAAAAATCATCTAACACGGAGGGTACAGAGGGTCACGGGGCAAACCTCATGAGCCTCAAGCCATCAACATGCGTGCCCCGGTGGCCAGCAACACTGCGCAAAGAATCCGCCTTAGCCACGGGACCGGAACCCGCGTACTCAAATAGGAACCGAACAATCCTCCCGGAACGGAACCGATCAAGAGCGCCCCAACCAAGTGGACATCGATATTGTTGTTTATCTTGAAGTGCAAAAAACTGGTTACACCTGTAAGCAACAATGCATGGACGATGTCTGTGCCCACCATGATCTTCGGCTGAAAGCTATAGAACAGCAAAAGCATCATCATCACAATGCTGCCCGATCCGACCGAAGTGATGCCCACCAGAAAGCCCGCTACCAATCCGATCAAAGACATCCAGGCGAACGACTTCATCGTTGGCGGCTTGGCTGCAGCCCGATCCTCGATCTTCTTCTGGAAAAATAAGAAAGTCGGAATGCATATCAGCAAAACACCCACAGCCACGGTGATAAAGTGGTTCACTCCGTCGCCGTGCAACTTGCGTAAATAGTGGAGAAAACTTACGCCCAGATAGGAGCCGGGGGCGCTGCCGATGATCAGCGCCAGGACCACCTTGCGCCGGACCGTGCCTTTGCGCAGATGCACGATGCTGGCGCCGATCTTGGTAAAGAAGTTGAAGAGCGCGTCCGACCCAACGGCTCGCATGGCGGGCACATGCAAACCGAAGATAAGAATCGGGAGCAGCAGAACGCCGCCCCCGACCCCCGTCATTCCAATGAGGGTCCCGACTCCAAAACCCACCAGAATCTTGATCAGCAGATCCATGAAAGTAACGGCTTCAGCCGATTAGGCCGACTCCCCCGTGGTTCCGATAAAGCCTTCCCGTTCGAGGTGCAGGATAATTTCCTGCGCCGCCTCTTCCGGAGACAGTTCGCCGGTGTTGATAGTGACTTCGGCGTCGGCCGGAACTTCGTAAGGATCCGAGATGCCGGTGAATTCTTTCAGAATTCCCGCGCGAGCCTTGGCGTACAGGCCCTTGCGATCGCGCTGCTCGCAAACATCCACGGACGTGGCGATGTGCACCAGAATGAACCCGCCGTAGGGTTCAATCATCTGCCGGACATGTTTGCGCGTGGCATCGTAGGGAGCGATGGGCGCGCAAATGGCGATGCCACCGTTCTTGGTGATTTCCGAGGCCACATAGCCGATGCGACGGATGTTAATGTCGCGGTGCTCTTTCGAGAAGCCGAGTTCGGAAGACAAGTGCTTGCGGACCAGATCGCCGTCCAGCAGAGTGGCCGGACGTCCACCAGTTTCCAGAAATTTCGTCATCAACACATTGGCGATGGTCGACTTTCCTGAACCGGACAGTCCGGTGAAGAAGATGGTGACGCCTTGTTTATGCCGTGGCGGAAAGCTGCGGCGCAATTCCGCCACAACTTCCGGATAGGTAAACCAGGCGGGGATTTCGCGGCCTTCGTTCAGTCTCTCGCGCAGCTCGGTGCCCGAAATATTCAGCACCCGGTCGCCTTTCTTAACCTCATCATCGGGAACGTAGCGATCCTGATCTTCGAGGTAGACCATCATGTTGAAGGGAACCATGGTGACGCCGATGTCGGCCTCGTGCTTTTTGAAAACTTCCTGCGCTTCGTAAGGGCCGTAGAAGGGTTTTCCGTCGGTATCTTTGCCCGGACCTGCATGATCGCGGCCAACGATGAAATGAGTGACGCCGTGATTCTTGCGGATGAGCGCGTGCCAGATGGCCTCGCGTGGTCCCCCCATGCGCATAGCCAGCGGCAGGAGCGACAGCTTCGCGGTCGACTGCGGAAACTTCGAGAGCAGGAGTTGATAGCAGCGCACTCGCGTGTAGTAATCCACGTCTCCCGGCTTGGTCATACCGACAACCGGATGGATCAATAAGTTGGCCTCGATTTGCTTGGCCGCGCGAAAGGCCAGTTCGACGTGCGCGCGGTGCATCGGGTTGCGTGTCTGGAAGGCGACTACTTTGCGCCAGCCCACGCGCGCGAACTCGGCGCGAACTTCGGCTGGAGTCAGACGCAGGTTGCGGAAATCATAGTGGGACGGGATCTGCATCCCCTCGATCTTGCCACCCACGTACCATGGATTCGCTTTGTTGATGGCGTAGTCGGCGCCGGGATGAGCGGCGCTGGTGCTGGCAAAAACCGCCTGAGCTTCCGCTTTGCGGTCTGGCTGCCATACATCTTCGACCTGCAGAACGGCGATCATTACGCCCTCGGGGTCTCGCAACGCGACTTTGCTGGAGCCCGGCGTGAGCTTTTTAGCAAATTCTTCGGTTACATCGAGGGTGATCGGCATGGGCCAAAGAACGCCGTTGGCCAGCCGCATGTTGTTGCAGACGCCTTCGTAGTCGGCGCGTGTCATGAAGCCTTGCAACGGAGAGAAACCGCCGGTGATCAGCAACTCCAAATCGCAAAGCTGGCGGCCGGTAAGATCCCACGAGGGCCACTCTTTGGAATGGGACTTCAGTTCGGCGATTCTTTCAGGTTGAGCGATGAGGTTGATCAGTTCGCCGCCGTGGGGCGGAATGAGATGGCTGGTTGAAGCGGTCAAGTGCGAAGCCTCCTGGATTTTTTCCTGGTGTCTTGTCTACTACCTTTATCGTCTTTGACTGGATTGCTTCCCAGTTTGTGTCGGGCTGCAGCGAAATCAAATGCAGATACTAAGGGAGAGGAAAGCCCCGAAAACTTTACTCAACAGAGTACCACTTCCGGGCTGCTGTAAGAAAGCTGGATTTATCTATTCGCCTAAACCAACATTCAAAGCAATTGGAGGACCGTAACGTAGGCGGACTCTCTAGGTAAGTGGCTGATCCGGAATCATTTTAAAGGGTCTGTAGCCACTGGATGGACTGTTCTAAGTTCGACTGTGAAAAGAATTGCGACAATAGCAGAACCGTTTCCACTGCCGGCCGCGACTCGAGTCCTACCCAACGGCATCGCGAAAATCCGTTTTCGACTTGATCTAAGTGGGCGAGCCCGTGAACCAGGCATTCAGCTTCCAATCCTGCCCACTAACGCAGAGAGCCGCAACATGGCCAGACCCTGATGAAACGTCGCGAAGAAGCCACTGCTCAGCTTCTGAAGCGTCAGGGCGCGTCGCCACCAGCGCATTGCTACTCCCCGGCTCCAGGGAAACATCAAATTGGGAGAGGGGAAGCGACAGGCCGTCGCCGGTTGCTTTTACGTAGGCTTCCTTACGGGTCCAGCAGCGGAAAAAGGCATCGGCTCTTTCGGCGGGAGGCAGATCGAAGAGTTGCCGCTGCTCATGTACAGAAAAGAACCGCCGGGCGATGGCCTCGACATCGAAATCGGCGCGAACCCGCTCCACATCAACCCCGAGGTCGCGCCGGCGCGAAAAAGCATACAGTGCAATTCCGGCAGCATGGGACAGGTTGAAAGTGATGCCGCTAGCGGCGTGCCGCGGACCCAGAGACGGTTTTTGTTTCGCAGAATAGGAGAAGGTCAAGTGGTTAGCATGCGCGCATAAGTAGCCTGCGAGGATTGTTCGCAAGAGAGCCCGTGATGCAACGAAGTGTTGCCGGTCGATGGGGAAATGAAAGCGGGAGGCCCGAGTCACCTCGTCCGCGGACAGTAGTTCCTGCCAACGGGATTCGTCGGCACGGATCGCTTCCAGATCGACTCTCCAGAGTTGCACTTCGTCTTCAGGTAGGGAGATCGGCGCGGCGATTTTGAAGCTGGAGTCGGTAATATTCATCGCCTGGCCCATGGGTCTCCTCGGAGCGGCATCACGACAGCCTCCAAAGCTTACTAGAATGCTGGGAGAAATGACTTGAGCATTGTCGAAACCAGGCGCTTCAGGCTAATTCGGGCAGCCTCCTGAACAGAAACATGTTCTAATTAAGGAAGCTACCGGAAGTGGAGTGGCGAAGCAGGAGATCTTAAATGATGAAGCGCCAGATGATTTTGTTGTGCGTCACCGTGGCAGCATCCGCTGTTCTTGCGACGGCTCAGAACTCCAAGCCAAAAGCATCTCCCTCGAAGTCGAGCGCCCACAACGCTTCGAGTTCCACCAAGCCACTGACTCCGAAGTCCGCGATGACGCCCGCTCACAAGACGTCGGTGACGGTTCCGAACGCGTCAAACAGTCGAAAGACGAACGCAGAACTCACCCGCCTGGAGCGGCAAAACGTGAAAGCTGGAACTCCAAAGAGTAGCAGCGGTGGGACCGCTCCCAAAGTTCCTGCAATAAAATCCGGCGCCAAAACTTCTGCGAATGGATCGGGAATTAACTCTTCCTATCAAAAGCCGCACGTTAACAAATAGGCGTAGGTTAGAGTTCGCTAGCCTGCTGGGGGCAGTTTTCCTGCCGAGGTTCCGGATGCTAGTGCCGTCGAATCATCCTTTCGCACTGCTTCATGGGGAGCAACGGTTGGTTCGATGATGCAATACTTCAGCAGACACCACAGCGCCCGCACCCCATCCTTCCATTGAATTTTCTTGCCTTCTTCATACGTGCGACCCCAATAGCTGATGCCGACTTCGTAAATGCGCAGTTTGCGTTTGGCAATCTTCACCGTAATCTCGGGCTCGAAACCGAAGCGTTTTTCCTGCAACGGAATCGACTGGATGACCTCGCGGCGAAAGGCTTTGTAGCAAGTTTCCATGTCACTGAGGTTAACGTTGGTGAGGGCGTTGGAAAGGAGCGTGAGAATCCAGTTGCCCACGGAGTGCCAGAAGTAAAGCACGCGATGAGGGCGGCTGGAAAGAAAGCGCGAACCATAGACCACGTCGGCGCTGCCTTCAACCAGCGGCTCGAGCAGCACGGTGTACTCCGCGGGATTGTACTCAAGGTCGGCATCCTGAATGACCACGAAATCCCCCGTAGCTTCCCGAATGCCGCGGTGCAAAGCAGAACCTTTTCCCATATTTTGGGGCTGAAGCAAGACTCGAATCTGGGGATGCCGAACCTGTAACTGCGCAAGGACGTCCCGCGAACCATCGGTGGAACCGTCGTCCACGCAGATCAATTCAATCTCCAGCGGAACCGCGAGGACCCTCTCGACCACTTGCCCCAGAGTGGCACGTTCGTTATACACCGGCATGATGACGGAAAGTTTCATTCGCTTCGGCTCGTAGTGTAGGAAAAGTGTAGAGTAAATCCGAGATGAAGTCGTGCTTTTGTTTAAGTACTCATTGCACGTGCTGGCCCCGGAGATGCCCGCGAATGATCGCCACAATTCTTGATGCTGCTTTGCCGTCCCACAGTGGAGGACGCCGGGGCTGAGGAATGGGCTGCTGAAGAATGGCTTGCGCGGCGGCGACAATGCGTTCCGGGTTTACTCCGACAATTTGATTCGTGCCGTGCGTAACGGTGGCGGGCCGTTCCGTATTCTCGCGTAACGTGAGGCAAGGTACTCCGAGCACAGTCGTTTCCTCTTGTATGCCGCCCGAGTCCGTCAGGACGATGCGAGCGCTGTTGTTCAAGGATAGAAAATCCAGATAGCCCAGGGGATCAAGAGCCACGATTCCAGCGCTCGTGCCAATCCCTGCCGGGGCCAGATAGCGCATGAACCCGAACTTCTCGATGTTCTTTCGCGTTCGAGGATGAATCGGAAAGAAAATGGGAACCTCAGCCGCCACGGTGTTCACCGCGCTAAGAATGCCTTGCAGCGTTTTGGGATCGTCCACGTTCGATGGCCGATGAAGCGTAAGGACTCCGTAAGGGCGACGCCCGTTGCCATTCTGAAGAATGCCAAGCTGGTTGAGAAAAGGCGATTGCGCCGCCAGTTCGCGGTGGCGAAGCAGGCTGTCGATCATAACGTTGCCGACTAGAAAGATCTTTTCCGAGGGCACGCCTTCGTGCTTTAGATTCTCGACCCCGCTTTGTTCGGTCACAAAAAGCAGGCTGGCAATCGTGTCCGTCAGTTTCCTGTTGATCTCCTCGGGCATCGTCATGTCAAAGCTGCGCAAACCGGCTTCGATGTGCGCCACGCCGATCCCCAGTTTGACCGCGGTAAGAGCGGCGGCGATCGTAGAATTCACATCTCCCACGACCAGAACCATCTGTGGCTTGTAGTCGAGCAGAACCGGTTCCAGGCCCGTCATGATTTCCGCAGTCTGTACCGCATGGCTTCCGGAACCAGCGTGAAGGTTTACATCCGGCTTAGGCAGACCCAAATCCGTGAAAAAGTTACCGGAAAGAAGTTCGTCGTAGTGTTGCCCGGAATGGACGAGGCAATGTTCGATGTCTGAAAATTTCGTCAACTCCTCGACGATCGGCGCGATCTTCATGAAGTTGGGGCGCGCGCCAACCACGCTCAGCAGCCGCATCATCGCCCAGCTCCGGGGAGGATGAAAAATCCTGGCAGAGTGTCGCGGCGCCTACAAAAGTATGACCATGCAGATTTCATTGCTCACGGAATAGTGTAGAGCACATTTCCGGCGAAAGGACGAAGCCTATTTGGGTGCAAATGAGTTTTGTGCCTTGTTATGGAGGTTAACTTGCGCGCATCACAAATAAGGCCCAAAAACCTCTTGAAGTGTAAATTCTTCAGGGTGGTCTACCTAACTCACAGTAGTTTTCTCCTAGGGTGTTTACCTGAGGCGCGAGTTGGGGAGGCCTCTGCCCGTCTCGGGTCCACGGCGGGGCTGCCGATAAAGTCCCCGAAGCCGCAGGCAGAAAATCATATTGCGAACTTCCTGACCGGCGCCGCAGGTGCGCCAAACCCGCTGGTCATGCGCCTTTCCGCGAACTCGGGCGGTATTTCGGGCCCCATGTTGGACCAGCCTGCAAGCCCTAAAGGAGCCCGGCCTTGACTTGATTTCCTCGAGTCCAGCCGGGACAGGCCTGTGGAAATGTATGTTCTTTGCTCACAGCGGTTTCCGTCTCAAAATGGCAAGCTAGATGCTACAAATTATGGAAATAATCCAGTCGTGCAAAGTAGAAGACGCCAATCCAGACCAGGGGGCAGTAGTGATGAACGAGCAGTCCGTACGTTTAGGACCGCGCGAAAAGGAAATTGTTGAATTGCTTTTGCAGGGATGTGACAACGCCGAAATAGCCAAACAACTCAAAATGGCCCGCAGAACGGTTAAGGCTCATTTTAACCGGCTCTTTCTCCGCTTTGGCATTACCGACGGAATTAAGCGGGTGAAACTCGCCACACTCTTATATCGGAGGCAATCATGTTCCCATACGAACGCTACGGAAACCGTATCCCGAGCGAACGCGAACACCGCGTCATCGAACTAGTCGCCCAAGGCTTGAAAAACCGCGATGTGGCCGAGGCCATCGGCACGACTGAGCACGTCGTCAAGAATTATCTGCGCGTCATCTACGACAAGTTGGGGCTCTGGAACAGGGTGGAACTAGCGCTCTGGTACGAGTCGCGACGACAGGGTACCGGGATTCCCTCGGGAACCGCTTGAACCTCGGAAAAGCCCCAAGGATACATTCCGGCAGCGGCTCCTACTGGCAACCGAAGGCTTGCAGGTTTCGCAGCCGTTGTGCGGCTGCCGTCCCACCTTTCCGGGCGGCAGCATCCAATAGCAAACGAGCTTGATCGCAACTCTTAGTTACACCATCACCGCGAAGATACAAATCCGAGAGGAGGATGGTTGCGGCCACGTTCTGCTTGGCCACGGCTTTCCATAACCAGGTGGAGGCCTGTCGGGTGTCGCGCGCTCCGCCTGGCCTGGCGTTGAGGTATCTTTCTGCGATGGCTAATTCCTCAGATCCGTTTTGCTCGGCCACGCTGGTGGCGGAACTCGACGTTACGGGAACTACTCTGGGCGCGGGACGGGAATTTTCTCTTCGGGCATTTTCATTTTGACGCCTTACTCTTCGATCGTTTTCTCTTCGGTTCTTCTCGGCGCGTGCGCTGGATTCTTTTTGGATTTGCGGCGCAGAAGCGGGCGCGGTGGTGGATGTGTCGCCCTTCGGATTTGGCGTCGCGGTCTTAGTCACTGGCGGCTCTGTGGCCGCGGCAGGTGCTGCTTCAGTGGGAGCGGGTACCGCCCGCGGCAGGGCGGACGGTGCCGTGCCGCTGCTCCAGAATGCCGCATTGCCCCGCCACGTCATGTAAATCAGCGCAGCGAGAAGGATCGCCAACACGACTCCAACGTACACCCTGTAGCTGCTGGAAACAGGTTCGAACTGATAGCCGGATAGCATTTCGAAGGACACAGGACTCTCTTCGGCGAGTGGTGACAACACGTCCTCTGGCTGGTGCCGGTTCTCGGCGTCATGATCGGATTCCAGATTGGCAACGGTGGCGTGATCGTCGCTGTTCGCGCGGACTCGTGCTGCTGGCTCGTCCCAAGGTGCTGCGGCTATTGGCTCCGCCTCCACAACCGGCTGAGAGGCATCCTCCGACCAGCTTGTCAGCGGCAGGCCGCACATCCCACAGAAACGCTGGAGAGCGGCATTGCGATGTCCACAGGACTCGCAGACGACAGCGGGCGCCAAGTGGCCCGAGATCAAATCCTCCATCTTGGGCTCGTTGACTTCCGTCGGCTCGATAACTTCGTTGTCCCGGCTCCGATGCATGGATTCGTCGTCGTTCCCGCCTTGTGTTGAGACATAGTCTGGGGTCGAACCCTTCGCCAGTTCTCGAACCAAGTCAGAAACCGCTTGTGTACGCTTTTCCGGTGGGCTGGTGAAAAACACCTCTGCCCATCGTCCCATATGAGCCGCCAGCAAGGGGTTCAAGAGGGGGTTCAACTCTGGATCGGGCAAGACCCGAGCCTCGGATTGGTCCTTGGGTTGCGCCACTATTGTCCATTCTCCGGAAGGAGGCGATAAGTATGATTGCACTCCCGATGAACAAGGTTGTCAATTCTGATGTGTGGAAATGACGGTCAGAGGCCCCGAATGGTCAGTCACATGCCTTCCGGGAGGCCGATTCGAACTGGTCCAACTGGGCATCGCGCTGGCTGGCAAATCTGCCTTTGGGAGTCTTGCCGTAGAGTTCCGAACCCGGGCAATAGTAAAGCGCGGTGTGGGTATCGATCCATACCTGAGTGTCTGGATTACCCTTGTATTCCGGGGTTTCCGGAGCCTCAGCCAATCCGAGACCGATCAGTAGCTTGTCAAATGTGGAGAGATTCGCGTTCGGATCTGGCCGGCGCCGATTCGCACTTCCGGCAACCCCAGGCACGCCGCCCGTTGCGCCCACCGAATGGTCGGACAATATTCCCCAGCGAATGACGACGGCCACCAGAATGATTGCGATCGCGAGATAAAAATCACCACGGCGGGCACGCCAGAAACGCGCAAGCGCGCTGGGCGAGCGTGTTTCCGCAAGGGCTTCCAGAAATTCCCGGGCTTTCGATGCGGAACTCCAGGTTATGTCTTGTTGCTCTGGCTTCACTAATGTGGTTGCTTGAGGTTCCGGTTCGTTGTCGCTGCGCGAAGCTTGAAGGGACAAGGACGATGGAACCGTTTCGTTGTCTTCCGAATCCACAGTGCCGTTCGGGGCGAGCGATGTGTTCTTACTTTCCGGCCGTGAAGAATCCGGATGGGAGGGATAAACTCCGCTTTCCGAGGCGTTCCCGCGAGGGAAGCCAGTTGAAGGAGCAGAGGCTCCATTAGCCGGGGCGGCGGATGCGTCATGACTGGCCCGTTGCATGTTCCAGGCCGATGCGAACTTGCTCTGCATGCTGGAGCGATCACTGCCGCTGGCTCGTGATGCGCCACACTTGCCGCAGAATTGCTCCTCTTCAACCAGTCGGCCTCCACACTTCCAGCAGGTGCTGCTTTCGGCCACCGTCGCTGACGGCGCGCCCGCATCCTTGCCAACGATCACGGCTGCCGGCTCCTCCGCCAGGGCAACCAAATTTGGCGTGAGCTTTTCGATGGCAGCCAGCATCGAGGAGCGTTCTGCGGCCATCGATTTCTTCAAATCGGATTCAGCCGCTCGCCCAATGGCCTCGGTGACCAGTCCTGCCATCAGTTGGCATGTATGGATATCCTGTTCCGCGAAGCCATGCACCCGATCGAAATAAAGTTCCAGAGCTCCCACAATATTGCCATCGTGATACACCGGCACGGCAACCAGCGACAGAATTCCCCGCGGGCGGCACAAGTCGGGATCGAAGAGGAATTCGACGTCAACATCCGGTGTGCGCAACACCTGTCCGGTGCGCACGCACATTGTGCAAACCGCCTTCTCCAGCGGAAATTCGGTCCCCAGGGGCAGCGCCGGAGCTCCGGCTCCGGCACGATAACGGATTGTTTTTCCATCTAAGATCGCGATTGCCGCACCGCTGGCGTTGGTGATACGCGCGATTCTCTCCGCGACCACGGCCATAGCCTTGTCGGATTCTAAATGGCGAATCTGGATCTGGTGCTGGGCTTCTACAATTTCGGCCAGCGTGAGCGTGTAATCAGTGTTCGCACGAGTCGTCTCTTCCGGAGGATGCAGGGTTCGCTGCAGTACAGCCTGGGCTTCGGCCTCCTGCTGCCGGAGTTGCTCGCTGTGCAATTCCAGACTCTCTTCCATCTGCCGCATTTCGCGGTTGTGCTCCTGGAGCACATAAGCCGCTTCCAACAGCTTGCCGAACGTCTGCTCGTCGAGATCTGGTTTCTTTTTGTCTTCGGTCACAATATCTCGCTCAGCCTTTGGCAGCCCGCAACGTTGACCGGAAATGGTCCAGCAAACTCCAAGGTTATTCTAGTGCAATTCCTTCATGAAAGAATCTCTTACAGAGTCATGAGGGGGTCAGCATTCGCAAATGCGTGACTGACCTGGTAGATGGCCCGTGGGGATCCCTCGGCTAAATCTGCCGAACTCAACAGGTTAGGCTGCGTTGGCATGGGCTGGGCGAGGAGATAGTCTTTGCCCTGGCCGACGTTACTCCCGTAAGGTCGCAATTGGTGTCGAAGGCTACGGCCTGCGTCAGACCGCGGCTTCTTCCCGTTTGTTCTTTCCACCCAAATAAAAGTGCACGGCAGGTGTGATGATGAGCGACAGAACCATCGAAATCAACACTCCACCGATCACCGCGATCGCCAGCGGTTGCAGCATTTGTGATCCTGCGCCGATGGCAAAGGCGAGGGGTAGCATGCCCGCAACGGTAGCCAGGGCCGTCATGACGATTGGGCGCAGGCGGCGCCGTCCGGCTTGCAGTATGGCGTCTTCGTCGTTCATACCCAGCGCGCGTAAGCGTTGATCGGCATCCAGCAGGAGAATACCGTTCTTGGCCACAATCCCAATGACCATGATCATGCCCATGAACGACGAGATGTTGAATGTCGTACGAGTGATCAACAGCGCGATGAAAACCCCGGAAGTGGAGAGCAGCGCTGACGAGAGTATTGCGATGGGTGCGGCGAATGTTCCAAACTCAAATAGGAGAACGATAAATAACAGCAGAATGGCCAGAACCAGCACAACCACCAGATCATGGAACGACCGTTGTTGCTCTTGATAAGTTCCGCCGTACTCGACGCGAATACTCGAAGGGATGTGCAATCCAGCAACGGTCTTTTGCACCTCAGCCATTCCAGCGCCCAGGTTGGTGCCTTCCAGTCGCGCGGTCACGGCCACCTGACGCTGCAGGTTTTCTCTTCGGATCTCAGTTTGGCCGGGCGTTTCGACTACCGATGCGAGCGCTCCCAGGGTAGCAGTGTGCCCGGTGCCGCTGATGAGAAGAGTGTCGCGCATAGCCTCCAGCGAAGCCCGATTCGCCGCGGGAAATCGCACGCGCAAGGTATAAGCGCGGCCATTGGTCACAACGGGAGTAGGCGCGGGTTCACCTTCGAGTATCGCCGAGGCATCCACCGCAATTTCCTCTGCGGTGAAGCCGGCGCGAGCCGCCACGCTGGGATCGACTTGAAAAGTTACCGCGGGACCACTAATTGTGTTCTCGATGCCGTTGAGAGTATCGACCACACCGGTGATTTTTTGGATTGCCTCCGCAACTTTCGGGGCCCACTCTTCGAGCAATTTTGGATTCTCCGAAAAAAGTTTGATCTGAATAGGTTCTGGCGCCGAGGTGAGATCGCCGATCATATCCTGGAGAACCTGGATGAAGTCGAGGTCGAGTGCGGGTTCCTGCTGCTTAATTTTAGCCCGCACCTCCGCCATGACTTCCTCCACGTCGCGATCACGCTTGGATTTTAATTTCACCAGCACGTCGCCGGTATTAGCCTCGGTCACTGCGGCGAGGCCAAGCTGCAAGCCGGTACGGCGCGAGGTGCTTTCTACCTCGGGAGTTTCGCGCAGAATTTGTTCCACATGGCCGACCACGCGATTGGTCTCCGCCAGAGAACTGCCGGCAGGCATGATGTAGTCGAGAACGAATCCGCCTTCATCCATCGCGGGCAGCAAATCGGAGCCGGAAAAGTGATAGCAGAGGTAGGAAACCGCGATCAGCACCAGGCTGAACACCAGCAGCAGGCGTGGGCGTTCCAGAGCCTGCCGCAGCCAGCGTTCATGGAAGTTGACGACGCGCAAAAAGAATCCACTGAGGTGGGCTTCCTCGGCGGCCAGCAAACGCTGAACGTTTTCACTGTCACTCTCGGATTGATTCTCCGAGGCCGCAGGTGAGATTGTTCCTTCAGGCTTGGTATTTGCCTCGCCCTTCTTTTCGTGCCGGCCGCGAATGAAGTACTGGCTCAGATTCGGTGTCCAGGTTACTGCGAGCGCGAGCGAAGTAAGCAGCGAGACGCTCATGGTAACCGCCAGCGCGCGGAAAAATACACCTGTGACCCCGGTGATGGCAATCAAGGGAATGAAAACCACAACCGGGGTGATGGTCGATCCGATCAATGGCACGGTGATTTCGCCCAAGGCGCTCTCAATCGCTTCCAGGCGTCCCTGGCCGGCGTCGCGATGCAGCACAATATTTTCCACCACGACGATGGCGTCGTCGATAACCAGACCGACGGCGGCTGCCAATCCACCGAGCGTCATCAGGTCGAAGGTTTGCCCCATTACTTTGAGGGCGATGAAGGTGACCATCACCGTGACGGGGATCACAAGACCCGCTACCAGCGATGTTCCCCAATCGCGCAGAAATACAACCAGAATGATCGACGCAAGTATCAAGCCCACCAAAATGGCGTCGCGCACACTCTTGATGGATTCGCTCACGATGATGGACTGATCGTAAAACGGTTCAATGTCCACGCCCGGAGGAAGAGCCTTGCGAATGCGTTCAATTTCGGCATGGACTTCGTCGGCCACAGCCACGGTATTGCCGTCCGGCTGGCGATTGATGTTGAGCAGAACCGCGGGTTTGCCATTGGCCGTGACCACGGTATAAACCGGCTTCACATCCGGCGCGACCGTGGCCACATCACGAATGCGGACTGGAATCCCGGCAGGCGTGTTCTTGATTACAGTGTTGGCGATTTCTTCCGGCGTCTGCACCTGGCCGTTGACCAGGCCGAGAAACAGCTGATGATTGCGTTCCAGTAATCCAGGAGAATCCACCAGATTGGTGCGGCGTACGGCGTCAAGAATATCGCTTACAGTCACGCTCGCGGTCAGCAGCTTCGCGGGGTCGGGAGTAATCTGAAACTCGGGCTCTTGTCCTCCTTGGACGATCACAGTGGCCACGCCCTCGAGGCGGTTCAACCGCGGCTTCATTTCGTAGGTAGCCATCTCCCAAAGCCGAGTTTGCGGCACCGTCGGCGACGTGATGCTATAACCGACGATGGGGAAGCTGGCAAAAGTCATGCGGTGTGCTTCTACCTTTGCCGTGGGAGGAAGCTCGGGCTGGATGCGCGATAGCGCAGCATTCACATATTGCAGCGTCTGGAACATGTCCAGATCCCAGCGGAAATAGAGATCCACTTCCGCCGAGCCACGGCTGGTGATGGAACGCACCGTCAGGAGTCCGGGGACGCTGTTCACTGCCTCTTCGATCGGCCGCGTCACTGTCACCATCATTTGATCGATGGGCATCACGCCGTTGTCCACGGCGATCAGCACACGCGGGAAGTTCGTCGCCGGGAATACGGAGACAGGGATGGTAAAGGCCAGATACCCACCCAACAGCGCCAGGGTGAGAATCAGGAAAATCATCGGCCGCGAGTGGCGTGCAACCCAATGATCGGATTTCTTGAGAGTCACGCGGTCTCTCCGCAGCGGTTATTTTTCACTGGGGGATTCCTTGGTGGCATCGGGCGCTTCTTTGCCTTTGCCTTTGTCGTCCTTCTCGGCTGGCGCCTCCACGCTGATCTTGGTGTTGTCGGGTAATCCGTAGGCGCCCGTCGAGACGACCTTATCGTTGGCGGTGAGGCCGTCGAGAATCTGCACATCGTCATCCTGGCGGATGCCCAGCTTGACTGCCTTCTGATGAGCCTTGCCGTCGGTGCCCGCGATCATTACCGCGGAACTGCCATCCGGTGCGGTGATAATGGCGGAGGAGGGAACAACCAGGGCATCCTTCACCGTCTTCGCCGTGAGCGCCAGTTGTACGCTGGTGCCAGGTTTCAGTTGCTGCTTTGGATTCTTTGCCTCGAGCCAGACTTCAACGGTTGTGCTGTTGGGATCGAGGGCCGGGCTCACTACGGTGACCGTGCCTTCAACCGGCTCTTCCAGTCCGGGGACGGTCATCGTTCCCTTGTCCCCAATTTTCAGCAACGCGGCGTCGGCTTGCGGGATGTGCGCCTTGGCGATCACCGAGGAAACGTCCATGACGGTGACGATCGCGGTGCCCGCCGCCGCCATCTCGCCGGGATAAAGAGGCCGGTCCGTGACTACGCCGTCAATCGGGCTGCGAATCTCCGAATAGCTGAGCTGCGCCTCGGCTCCATGATATTTTCCTGTGGCCGATTCCAGTTGGCCCTTGGCGGCTTTTAGTTCCTGCTGTTTTCCGATGGCCTGCAAGGTGTCGAGATGCCTTTTGGCAATCGAATACTGGTTGCGGGCCTGGACAATTTCCACTTGGGACTGATCCAGTTCTTTCCGCGGCAAAGCCCCTTCCTGAAATAGCTGCTGGCGGCTTTCATAAACTTTTTCCTGCGCGTCCAGCGCTTGCTTTGCCTGTTGTGCATCGGCTTCCGCCTTCTGGATTTCTTCCGGCAGGCTGGCCGCGGTCGTGGTCTCATAAGTAGCTTGAGCCTGATCGAACGCGCCTTTGTTCTCCTGCGCGGCAGCCGTCAGGTCGCGGTTTTCCAGGACGGCGAGCAATTCTCCCTTGTGCACATGGCTGCCGCGCTTGATCAGAAATTTTTGTACGGGAGCACTAATCTTGGCAACGATTGCCGCCTGCTGCTGGGGATATAGAATGGCCTCGGTTTTAATCACATGCTGAATGGTCGTGGTTTCTACCGGCACTACCTGAACACTCACAGTAGGTTCCTTATCGCCTTTGTCCCCCGAGCAAGCCACGGCAATCGTCAGAATGCTGATCGCGGATGCGAGTAGGAACAACTTTCGGGCGGCTCGGATATTCCATCCAGGCCCCGGTTTATGAAAGACGTAAGCGAGTGGACTCATCTGGCTAGAAGCTCCCCGTCAGAGTTTGCAGATTGGCGACTGCAACCCGGTAGCGGATCTGCCCATCATCATAGGCATTTCGTGCCTGCGTGAATGTATTCTGCGCGTCCACAATTTCAAGTACCGTCGATTCTCCGGCTTGATAACGCAGGTTGGTCAGGCGGAGGCTCTCCGCTGCCATGTCGGCGGAACTAGCCAGCGACTCCATCTCCGAGCGAGCGACACTTGCTTCCTCATAGAACTGGCGCAAGTGAGCCAAGAGTTGGCGCTGCTCGTGACTCAGCTCGATACGGGCCTGATCGCGGCGCAACTCCGCCTGCTTTAGCTTGCTCCGGTCCGCGCCCCAATTGAAAATCGGGATCTGCAGGCTGGCGACGGTCGAGTAGCCCAGATCTCGCACGCCGTTGGTGCGAATGGCAAACTTGTTGGAGTCGATGCCGTAGAAGTAGTCGACGCTCAAGCTGGGAAGCAAGCCACCCCACGCCGCCGTAACCTGGTGGCTGGCAACCGAGAGAGCCGCTAAGGCAGCTCGTAGTTCGGGATTATTCTTTTTTCCTGCCGCTTCCACATCCGTGAACGCGGGCAGGGGCTCGGGAGTCTGCAGGTCATCCACCACATTGAAGTTCTCGTTCCAATCGGAAAAAATCAGAACCGCGAGATCGAGGCGGCTGCGCTGCATATCCAGTTGCGCCTCCTGAAGGTCGCGCTGTTTCTGCTGCTCCTGGATGTTGGCCTTGACCACATCGGCGCGCGCCACTTCTCCGCCATTTTGCAGTTGCTGGCTGATTTTCAGAAACCTCTGCGCCTCGGTCGAAGCCCGTTGCGCCGTGGCATATTTGCGCTCCGCAACCACCAGGCCGTAATAGGCTTGGGTCACCGTCACCACCAGTCCGCGGGTGGCGATCTCCGCCTTGGCGCGCGCTTGCGCCAGCGCAGCAGACGACCGCCGGTAGTCCGCGAAATTGGTAAGAGAAACAGATTCATGCGCGTTGGCCTGGCTGATGTATTCATGGACGCCATTATTGGCAATGAAGCGGCTGGCGGGGCATGTGGCCGAAAGCGCACATGCCGGGGGCTGCCCGGTGCCCTCGGTGTATATGTAGGAGTTGTTGTAGCTGACGCCGGGCAATAATCCGGCGCGAGCCTGCACCCGGTCCTGTCGCGCCAATCCCAAATCGGTGAGCGCCGAATGATATTGAGGATCACTGGCTCGGGCCCGCTCCAGTGCATCTTGCAAAGTGATGGTCAGAGGCGCGCCAGCGGCGGCCAGAACGGCATTGGGTCCGCTCGGGGGTGTCGCCTCAGTTTGCGGTGGAGGGACCTGTGCAAAGAGCTGGGGCGTCGTCAGAATCAGAGCCAGAGTGAACAGAGCAATCGCCAGATCGTTCCCATTTTGGGGATGCAGCATTTTCCTGCGCAGCCCATGAAGCCTCGTCATTTTCATACCCTAACCTCGCGCAAAAATCGATGAAGTTGCGCCACTCAGTAAAATCTGAAAACAAACGGCTTAACTGAGTTGCACGTCAGCCCGCCCCGCTGGCAGAGGCGCGCGGTTCAGCTAAGAGGCGACCTGGCAAGAACTGGTTTCACCGAATTCATGCGACGGTCCACCTCGGCCCAAAACGGGACTGACAAGCCTAGCACGAAGTTCCTGAACTTCTCCTGAAAGCCTTAGGCCTTGTCCCCAAGTGCAACGCCGCATTGGTCTTAGCAAGGCGCAGGTACCTGGGAGAAAGTTTGGCGAAAGAGGTGCAACGGAGAGTGTGTGAGGCTGGGGATGGACGGCCAAGCAAACGGAAATTCAAAGGGAAACTTTTAGGAGAAGACTGACGTGATTGAACTCGATGCCGTGAAGGTTACGCCCAGAGATCAGCAGGTTCTGGACCTGTTGATTCAAGGTTGCAGCAACAAGGAAATTGCGGGCCAGTTAAGCATCAGCCCGCGAACTGTGAAGCAGCACTTGCGCACGCTTTTTCTGCGTGCCGGGATTCGAGACGGACGGAAGCGCGTAAGGCTGGCGATTGCAGCGTTTGAGAAGGAAGAGGTGAGACTGTGATGCCGTGCGAGCGTTTAACCGCAAAAGAAATTCAAGTGGCCAACCAGGTGTGGCAGGGGCTTACGAATCGTGAAATTGGAAAGCTCATGGGCACCTCGGAACAGGTCATCAAGAACCACTTGCGAAGCACTTTCGACAAGCTGGGTGTCTGGAGTCGGCTGGAGTTGGCGATGTATGTCGCCAGCCATGGAGGAAAGAGCTGGGCCGAAGATTCTCATCGTCCTGCACTCGCCGAGGGCCGCGCCAAGGCGAGCTAGACGGAACCTGGCGAACCATAACGGTTCCAGCCCTGCGCTAGCTGCGAAAATCGGCCAGTGGAAGTTAAGACGTCACGGCGCGCCTGAGGCGAGGACGAATTTTGCTCGCTCCTGTTCCCGCGAGGCTAAGGTTCTGCAAAAGGTTTCGCTCGAATTTCTCGACAAGTCCCAAAGGCTTCGTTAAGACGTTGAGAAAACGCAACTTGCGCAATTGTAAAGACGGTCCCTAAATTGCAGGACTGAACCCGATTCATCAGCGGCCTCCCTATGGCGAACCGGGACGCCGTTGCGTGGCGGAGACGGATGGCCTATAAAGAAATCTTTTGGATGGCTTGCGATTCAACGGAACAGTTACGTGCGGAATATGGGCCGTTTCATACTCGCGCCGAGGCGGAACTTGAAGCCAGAAATCTGGGCTTTGGTTACCTGCTGCGCTATGAACACCTGCTCGATGAAAGCGAAGAAATTCAAGAGGTTCGTTGCATCTTCCTGGAGTTGCCGGGCGCGGTTCGGGCGGAAGTCTTGCCGATCAGCCTGCACACCCGCTGTGCCACCTGCGGAGCCTGCGCCACGCACGATAAGTCCTGGCAGGCGGAGGTGTGGGCAGACATTCACGAGTTTGAACATTCCCGCCATCGCGTGCGGCTGTTCGAGCACGCACGCGGCAAAGGCCTGAAAGAAATCTGCGGCTGGCGCGGATAGGTTTCCCAGCCGACGACGCCCGGCTCAAACCGACGCGGTCAATTCGCTGGCTGCGGCGCGATCGACGAACCAGATCAGTTTGCCCTTGCCGGGCCGCACCAGTTTGGAGGGATACTGCTCGCCCGGGGCCTTACCTTCCAGCACTTCATGTAGGACCGTTGCCTTGTCCGCTCCGCTCACCAGAAAAGCGACCTCCCTTGCCGCATTCAGCACGGGCAGGGTGAGTGTGATCCGGTGAGTGTGCAGCTTCTCGACCCAGTTTGCCACTACAAGGCGCGATTCTTCCTGCAGCGCCGCCGTTTCCGGAAACAGCGACGCCGTGTGTCCGTCGGGCCCCATACCCAGCAGGATCAAATCAAAGCGGGGAAGCTCTGCGGGCTTCAAGGCAAAGAAGTTTTGCAAAGTCTTCTCGTACATCTCCGCCGCGGCGGAAGCATCGGAATTTTCGGCAGGGATGCGAAAAACGTTGCCCGGAGGGATCGGAATCTTCGACAGAATAGTTTCCAGCGCCATGCGGTAATTGCTTTCCGCATCGGTGGGAGGAACGTCGCGCTCATCGCCCCAGAAAAAAAATACATGGCTCCAGGGAAGGCTGGCGCTGGCATTGGCGGCAATCAGGGTATAAAGGTTTTTGGGAGTGGATCCGCCGGAGAGTGCAATCGTAAAGCGTCCGCGCTGCGCAATTGCCTCCGCAGCCGAACTTATAACTTCTTCGGCCGCCGCCTGGAAGAGATCCTGAGGCGTCGTGAGTCTGCGAATCTCGAACTGTGGACTCAAGATGCTCCTGCCATGACGGCGGTGTACCTGGCGGCGGCACAGCGCGCCGCACCCAGCAGGCCTGCTTTGTCGTTAGTGATGACCCGCACCGGGATGTTCTCAAGAAGCGGACGCAACCGGCCTTTTTCCAAAAAGGCCTTCATAAACATCGGCCCCGTAAGCTTTGGAAGGATCTTCGGCGAGATTCCGCCGCCCAGAAAGATTCCCCCAGTGGCCATTTCCTTTAGCGCCAGGTTTCCCGCTTCCGCGCCGTAAACCGAGAGCCAAAGCTCCAGAGCCCTTTCCGCCAATGGATTGCTTCCATCCAGCGCCGCATGGGAAATCGCGGCAGCCCGGTCCCCATGATCAAGTTGAGCGGCAAAGCCTTCCCGCTCCGGAGCACAGCCCTTTTGCCGCAGGAATTCATAAACATTGACCAGCCCTGGACCAGACAGGATTCGTTCATAACTGACGTGCCCGTACCGGCTGGCAAGAAACTGCAACAGCTCCATTTGCAGCTTTCCTTGAGGCGCGAAGTCGCAGTGTCCGCCTTCGCAAGCGAAGACTTGGTGCTGACTTCCGTTCCAGAACAAGCCCGCCTCTCCCAGCCCGGTTCCGGGGGCGATGACGGCCTGATTCCCAACCGATTGCGCGACCTGATTCAGGGGAGTGAGATCCTGCGGGCTGAGCCCGCCAATGCCCCATGCCGTGGCTTCGAGATCGTTGATCAACAAAGTGGCGGGAAGCTTAATCTGCCTCGACAGCCGGGATTGCTCGATGATCCATGGCAGGTTGGATGTTTCGACGCGTCCATTACGGACGGGGCCAGCAATTCCGAAACAGGCTACGTCAGGCCGCGTGGCGGAGTCCTGTATGAAACGGGAGACAACGTCGCCGAATTCCTTGTACTCACGGCTGGGGAATATGCGCTCGGTAACCAGATGCAGGTCGCCATTCTGGGATTGAAAATAAGCCAGTCGAGCGTTGGTTCCCCCAATATCGCCGGCTAGAATCATTTCTCGAAATTCCTCCAGCGCCGCCCGTCGCGCTCCAGGAGCTCGTCGGCCTCCTTCGGTCCCCAACTCCCCGAGGCGTAGTTCGGAAAGTTCCGGGGAGGCAGGGCCTTCCAAAGATCCAGCATGGGATTCACCACGCTCCAGCCCGCCTCCACCATATCCGCGCGCTGAAACAGGGTTTGATCGCCGATCATGCAATCGTGCAGCAGCCGCTCGTAGCCTGTGCTT
>Ga0210400_10001173_pt1 | contig 26475 bp, 20 predicted proteins | sample IncBWH26MmetaG_FD_155456 | JGI IMG/M metagenome (GOLD analysis project Ga0210400, IMG submission 155456) | Forest soil microbial communities from Barre Woods Harvard Forest LTER site, Petersham, Massachusetts, United States - Inc-BW-H-26-M | ecosystem: Environmental > Terrestrial > Soil >... | reverse complement strand
TACTTCTTTAATGAAGTTTTCGGTGGTTTGTTTTTTCTTTGTTTCCATGATTATTTAAATTTAATAATTTTGGAAACACTATCTAACTTTTAATTATATTTAGTCCACTTTATGCTGACGATTTACATATTTTTAGGCCTAATAGAGTAATTTAAAAATTTTACCTTAGTTTTGTTTATATGCTCATTAACAACAAATCTCATCAAACTATTTGGACAGAACCTGCTGACAAAAACAAGGTTTATGTTATTGACCAGAGGTATTTACCTCATCGCGTTGAAATTTGCACGCTAACTAATTACGAAGAAACTTGTTTTGCCATAAAAAATATGATTATCCGCGGTGCCCCTTTAATTGGTGTTACGGCGGCATACGGGGTTTATTTGGCAACTCTTACGGCGGTCGAAGGAAATTTTAAAGAAAAAATCAAAACAGCCATTCACGAGCTTTTGTTAACAAGGCCAACGGCGGTTAATTTACATTGGGCCTTGAACCGAATGGAAAAAATACTGCAGAATTACCCTCTCAATAAAATTAAAGAAGCCGCCTTTGCCGAAGCAGAAAAAATAAAACAGGAGGATATTTTAATGTGCGAAAATATTGGCAAGCACGGATTAATTATCATTGAAGAAATAAGTAAAAGAAAAAAAGGCGGACCTGTAAATATTTTAACGCATTGCAACGCCGGATGGCTTGCTTGTGTGGAATGGGGAACCGCAACTTCGGCAATTTACCAGGCACATAAAAAGGGAATTAAGTTACACGTTTGGGTGGATGAAACACGTCCGCGAAACCAAGGCGCTAACTTAACCGCTTTCGAATTGTTGAACGAAAATATTCCACATACATTAATTACCGATAATACCGGCGGACATTTAATGCAACACGGAATGGTGGATATGGCCATTGTTGGTGCCGATCGCATCACTGCCAACGGAGATGCCGCCAATAAAATAGGCACGTATCTTAAAGCATTAGCAGCAAAAGATAACAACATTCCTTTTTACGTGGCAGCGCCATCTTCAACCATTGATTGGAAACTAAATGATGGTTTAAAAGAAATTCCCATCGAGGAGCGCAATGCCGACGAAGTAAAGTACGTAGAAGGCCTTCATAATAAAGAAATAAAAAGTATTTTAATTTGTCCCGAAAAAACTCCGGCGGCCAATTACGCCTTTGACGTTACACCCGCCAGATTAATTACGGGAATCATTACCGAAAAAGGAATTACCACCGCTGATAAAAAATCATTACACGTTCTGTTTTCATGATTGACGAAGGCTATATAAAGTTTATTTGCAACTGGCAACAAACAAAAATTCCTGCCCTTGAAAATATGAATGATTTGTTGGAAGCGCGTAATCTTTTATTTCAAAAAAAATTAATCGGCTACGACACTTTCCACAAAGTAGGTTACGGCAATATCAGTAAACGAACTTTTGAAGACCAGTTTCTCATTTCGGGAACACAAACCGGACATATTGAGAATCTGGATATTAACGGATACTCGTATGCGGAATCTTTTGATATAGAAAAAAACACTGTGAATTGCATCGGGCCGGTGAAAGCTTCTTCGGAATCTATGACCCATGCGGCAATTTATCTTTTGGATAAAAAAATTAATGCCGTGGTTCATGTTCATCATAAAAGTTTGTGGGAATCTCTGTTGAAAAAGTTACCCGCTGCAAAAAAAGAAATAAGTTATGGGACTCCGGCAATGGCCAATGAAGTAAGTCGGTTAGCCAAAGAAGAAAATTTACTTGAAAATAAAATTTTTGCGATGGCGGGGCACGATGACGGTGTTATTTCTTTTGGCAGTAATATGCAGGAGGCAATGAATATTACGCTATTTCACTTTACTGCTTTGTAAATTTCATTACTGAATCATAAAATTCATTAGGTTTTTCAGCGTGCAACCAATGCCCCGCTCCGGGAATAGTTTCTGAAATAAAATTCGGGAAACGCTTTTTTATTTCCGGCAAATCAACATCTTTTACATAATGAGATTTTTCTCCGCGTAAAAAAAGTGTTTGTGTATCACAGGTGTCATCAGGAACCTCCGCTAAAATCTCTTCGTAATTTTTGGTGATGGAGTTCAAATCAAAACGCCAGTCCATAATGTTATTGGCGGTGTCTTTCCAATAAATATTTTTCAGCAAAAACTGCTTGGTTCCGAAATCGCTTATATATTCGTTTAAAATTGTTTCGGCTTCTTTGCGCGTATTTACTTTTGTAAAAGCCACCGCACGCAAAGCTTTCAAAACATCTGCGTGATGTGGCGGGTATTTAACCGGCGCCATGTCGGCAACAATTAATTTACTTAATATATTTTTATACTTTAACGCAAAATACATAGCCGTTTTACCGCCCATGCTGTGACCGAGCAAAATTATATTTTGCAATTTATGTTCAGTTATAAATTCATATGTATCATCCGCCATCAACCCATAACTGAATTCATCACTGTGCGGCGAGAGCCCGTGGTTACGCTGATCTATAGTATAAACTTCGAAGTCATTTTCGCCAAAATGTTTTGCAAGCGAGTTCCAATTATCGCTTTGCCCGAATAAACCGTGTAAAATTAAAAGGGGCTGTCCGCTGCCGTATTTTCTGAAAGCTAATTGCATTTATTGTAATTGCCTCCTGTACATCATCACTGTATTCTCCAATCCGTAATACAGCGCATCGCTTATTAAAGCGTGGCCTATTGAAACTTCCAGCAAATGCGGTACTGATTGCGCAAAGAAATGCAGGTTTTCCAAACTTAAATCGTGCCCCGCGTTTACACCTAAATTACATTCGTAAGCAAGTGCGCCGGCAAGTTCAAAAGGCTTTACAGCTTCCGCGCGGTTGTGGTGGTAATTTTTTGCATAGCTCTCGGTGTATAATTCTATCCGGTCGGTTCCGGTTTCTTTAGCGCCTTCTATCATTTTTAAATCAGCATCCACAAAAATGGACGTTCTTATTCCCGCATTCTTAAAAACAGAAATAATATCTTTTAAATAATCTTTATTCTTAATCGTATCCCAGCCATGATCGGATGTAAGTTGGCCCTGTACATCGGGCACCAAAGTCACCTGTGTAGGCTTTATCGCTAAAACAAGCTCAACAAATTTTTGCTCTTTGCAATTTCCTTCGATATTAAATTCGGCAGTAACTACTTTTTTTAAATCGTAAACATCGGCATAACGTATATGCCTTTCGTCAGGACGGGGATGCACAGTTATGCCCTGCGCGCCGAAACGTTCACAATCTTTTGCGACCTGAATTAAATCGGGAGTGTTATGCCCGCGCGAATTACGCAGTGTTGCAATTTTATTGATGTTTACACTGAGTTTGGTCATTGGTGCAAAGGTAAGGAGAATTGCGTTAGGGATGGAGCGCCTGTTTGAGCTCTTTTTGTCAGACATTTCGTAAGCGTCTCGACTCCGCCCGACGTGACAGTATTTTGTTAAACAGAAGATGGCAAAAAAGCGAGTAGCGACAGCCCGGCCCCGCGAATAATTATCATTGTAAGTTTATGCTGATTGCGGGGAAACGCCCCACTAAAAAATCCCCGGAGGTAACATGCCACCTGCTACTTTTTTCATCTCGCCTTCATTCAGTTTATCGGCTTCTTCAATGGCTTTATTGATGGTTTCGGTAAGCTGTTTTTCCAACTCCTCTTTACTGCCGTGTTGTAAAGCCGGCTCGATATGCAGTTTTTGAATTTTGCGATTGCCGTTAATCGTAATTTTTATATCGCCCGAAGCTCCGTTTACATCTACGAATGTGGTTTCCATGGTAGCCTTTATTTCCGCTATTTTCTGCTTTATTTCCTGCAGCTTACCCAGCATATCTCCGAATTTTCCAAACATTTTAAGTAAATTTAAGTACTGCAAAAGTCGTCATTTTAGCTTAAAAATCTTACATTTGGACTATGAAATTTTCTGCACAGCAAATAGCAGCACTTTTAGATGGCACTGTAGAAGGAAATCCCGAGGCGGCTGTGAGCAATCTCTCTAAAATTGAAGAAGGAAAACCGGGCACGTTGTCGTTTTTAGCCAACCCTTTGTATACTCCGCATATTTACGAAACGGATGCATCGATTGTAATTGTAAATAAATCTCTGACGCTTGATAAACCCGTAAAATCTACCTGTACTTTAATTCGTGTAAAGGATGCTTACGGAAGCTTTGCCAAATTGCTGGAGATGTACAATCAGGTTAAAAACGATAAAAAAGGAATTGAACAACTGTCATATATTGCAGGTACAGCCAAATTAGGGAAGGATTGTTACGTAGGCGCTTTTGCTTACATCAGCGAAAATGCTTTGATTGGAAATAACGTAAAAATTTATCCGCATGCTTTTATTGGCGACAATTGTAAAATAGGAGATAATACAACAATTTATTCGGGCGCGAAAATTTATACTGAAACGCAAATTGGTAACGATTGCACTTTTCACGCAGGTTGTGTAATTGGAGCAGATGGTTTTGGTTTTGCACCTAATAGCGAAAACAATTATAAAAAAGTTCCGCAAATAGGAAATGTAATTATTGAAGATAACGTTGAGGTTGGCGCTAACACAACAATTGACCGGGCTACTCTTGGTTCAACCATAATTCGTAAAGGAGCTAAGCTGGATAATTTGGTACAGATAGCGCATAACGTAGAGATTGGCGAAAATTGCGTTTTAGCAGGAGGCTCTTTTGTAGCGGGCTCAACCAAAGTTGGAAAAAATGTAATGATGGGCGGACAGGCAGGTATCATCGGACATTTAAAAATTGCAGACGGAGTGAAAATTGCCGGACAATCGGGAGTAGGAAGCACGATTACCGAAGAAGGAAAAATTGTACAGGGCTCGCCCGCGTTTGCAGTTGGCGATTACCAAAGGAGTTATGTTTTGTTCCGCAGTCTTTCTAAATTATACAAACAGGTAAACGAGATCGAAAAAAAAATAAAATAGTTTTTTAGATGAGCGAAAAGCAATGTACCATAAAAAAAGCAGTTTCTCTTACGGGAGTCGGATTGCACACAGGGAAAAAAGTTACGATTACATTTAATCCCGCGCCCGAAAATCATTGGTATAAATTTCAGCGTACCGATTTGGAAGGGCAGCCCGTTATTGAAGCGGATGCTGATTTAGTGGTGGATACTTCACGGGGAACTACTCTGGAAAAAAACGGCGCCCGTGTATATACAACCGAACACGTGCTTGCAGCTTTACGCGGATTGGAAATTGACAATTGCCTGATACAGGTTGATGCGCCCGAAATGCCGATTATGGACGGAAGCTCGATAAAATTTATTGAAGCATTGGAAGCTGCGGAGAAAGTAGAGCAAAATGCCGAGCGCGAATATTTTGAACTGAAAGAAAACTTAACTTACGAAGACCCTGTTAAGCAGGTTGAAATGCTGGCTGTGCGTCAGGATGCTTTTCGTGCAACTGTGATGGTTGATTACAACAGTGAAGTATTGGGAACGCAACACGCAAGTATGTATAATCTCGGCGAGTTTAAGAATGAAATTTCGCGCTGCCGTACTTTTGTATTTTTGCGTGAGCTGGAAATGTTGCTTCAACACAATCTTATTAAAGGCGGAGATTTAGATAACGCCATTGTGTTGGTGGACAGTGAACTTCCGAAAGAAAAATTAGATTACCTGCGTAAAGTATTCGACAAAGAAAACGTAGAAATTAAGGGGCGTGGTGTTTTAAATAATACAAAGTTGCATTACTACAACGAACCTGCACGCCATAAACTTTTAGATATCGTTGGCGATTTAGCTTTGGTGGGAAGGCCTTTAAAAATTCACATATTAGCTGCAAGGCCCGGCCACGCAGGTAACGTTGAGTTTGCTAAAAAAATTAAGGAGCTCATCAAAAAAGAAAAAAAGGAAGGCAATGTTCCGAGGATAGATTTAACGGCACCGCCCTTATACAACATTAATGACATCATGAAAATTTTACCACATCGCCAGCCCATGCTGTTGATTGATAAAATTATGGAGTTAACACCCGAACACGTTGTGGGGGTAAAAAATGTTACGCTGAACGAAGAATTTTTTAAAGGACATTTTCCGGACGAACCCGTAATGCCCGGCGTATTATTGATTGAGGCCATGGCGCAAACAGGAGGTATTTTAGTTTTGAAAACGGTTCCTGACCCTGAGAATTATCAAACCTATTTTATGAAAATAGACGGAGTAAAATTCAAACAAAAAGTTATTCCGGGCGATACCATCGTTTTCAGCCTTGATTTGCTTTCTCCCATTCGTCGCGGGTTGTGCCACATGAAAGGTGTTGCATATGTAAACAACAAACCGGTTATGGAAGCGGAAATGCTTGCCCAAATTGTTAAAGTAAGAAACATTGACAAAAAAGTACCAGAACCACAAAACGTATAAAATTGACGAGTTTAATGTTTACGATTTGATTATTGAATATATTCCCAGATAAAAAATTTATGATTTCTAATTTAGCATCCATTCATCCAAAAGCGCAACTGGGAAATAATGTAATTGTTGAGGCATTTGTCAGTATTTCGGGCGATGTGATTATTGGCGACAATACCTGGATTGGCCCTAACGCGGTAATACTGGACGGAACACGTATCGGAAAAGGTTGTAAAATATTTCCCGGCGCAGTTATCGGCGGAATTCCTCAGGATTTAAAATATAAAGGAGAAAACAGTTTGGCGGAGATCGGAGATAATTCTGTTATTCGCGAGTACGTAACTATTAATCGGGGTACTGCCGATCGTATGACAACCAAAGTGGGCAGCAATACAATGATTATGGCGTATACGCACATTGCACATGATAGTCTGATTGGCAACAATGTAATTCTTGCAAGTTACATTGGCATTACCGGCCACGTTACTGTTGAAGATTATGCTATAGTTGAAGGATTAAGCGGAACACAACAATTCATCACCATAGGCGCGCACAGTTTTATTGCGGGATGTTCGCAAATGCGTAAAAGCATTCCCCCATACATTCGTGTGGCGCGTGAACCATTGCAATACATTGGTGTAAACATCGTGGGATTAACCCGTCGTGGTTTTTCTAAAGAAACGATTAAAAACATTGAAGATATTTACCGTATCATTTTTGTGCGTGGTTATAACATGACCAAAGCTTTGGAAATGGTTGAGATCGATTGCCCGGAGACACCCGAACGTAAACAAATTGTGGATTTTATCCGTAACGAAAAGGACGGTATCGTAAAGGGAATATAATTTCATGCAAATTTCCATTCAGCTAAATAACATCAGCAAAAAATACATCAGCGAATGGATTTTTAAAAATGTTACTTACACTATAAAACCATTTGAGAAATTAGTGATACTGGGCTCTAACGGCTCGGGCAAATCAACATTCCTGCAAACTGTCGCTTCTTTTTTAATTCCCACCAAAGGCGAGCTTACCTGGCAAAACGGCGAGGGAAAAATTGCCGATGAAGAGATTTATAAAAAACTCAGCATGGCCTCTCCGTATATGGAACTGATAGAAGATTTTACCTTAACAGAAACCGTTGAACATCAAAAAGCATTCAAGCCTTTTTTAAATAGTTTTTCTGTAAAAGAAATTATTTCGATCATGCAATTGGAACATGCTTCTGAAAAATTCATTAAAAATTATTCTTCGGGGATGCGTCAGCGTGTAAAATTGGGACTGGCTATTCTTGCAGATTGCCCGGTTTTATTATTGGATGAGCCTTGCACTAACCTGGATGCAAAATCAATGGAGTGGTATCGGGATTTAATTAAGCAATACGCCGCGCACAAAACTATTTTGGTTTGCAGCAATACAGTTAAAGAAGAATATTCTTTTTGTACTTCCTCATTAGAAATAGAAAAATACAAATCATGAAACGGCTTGTGTTTTTATTTTTAATTATTGCCGGATTTTTGTTTTCCTTCCAGACCGATAATATTATTCTGTGGGCAGAAAACCGTAAACTGACCTGGGATGATTTTAAGGGAAAGCCGGACACCACTTCTCCCTATAAAGCAAAAACAGAAAGTAATTTCAGTATGCAAATCGGTACTAAGGGTATGGAAGCGATTATTGGGATGCAGAATTGTTTCAATAAAAATAAATCCTGGGTAAAAGAAAAAAATAATTTATTACTTGAGCACGAGCAAACGCATTTTGATATTGCGGAGATTTGGATGCGGAAGTTTAAACAGCTTTTGCAAGGCAAGACCTTTACTGTAAAAACCTTTCAGCAGGAATTGAATGCCATGCACTCAGAAATTAACCGCGGGGGTAAAGAAATGAATGCCCGGTACGATAAAGAAACAGAACACTCTGTAAATCAGGAGGCCCAAAAGAAATGGAACAAAAGAGTGGCTGAAGAACTCAAATCCCTGAACGCTTATACAAGCCCTAAGGTTACCTGTAAACTGACGAAATAAGTGTTTTTTCCTCTAAAAATGAAAGGAATTTCGGAGGGTTTTTCTTTAAAGAGAGGCATGGGTATGTCTTTTTTGCAGGAAAGCATACAAAAATAGATGAAACATATAATATTTTTCACAAAATGTATAACGATTCAAATATTGAGTTCGTTACTTTTGCTGATAATCGTTAATATGAACTGAATTTATGATAATTTAACATTCATTTTCCACTATTTTAAACCAGTTTAACTAAATTTTTTTGAATATGTCGTAAATTCGACAAATTTAAATTGTTCTAAATAAGCAATCAAAGACCTTGGCAAAAAATGATAAAGCCATTTTAAGTTAAGCAGTAGATGACGGTATATTTGAAGAACATAATAACGTTCTAATGTTATGGATATAAATAGCGGAATAAAATGAAATCATTCGAAAAGAAAAGTAAACTCAAATATGAAACCAAAGATTCGAAGGAAGAAATATACAAGCAGATAAAAGATGAGGTAAATAATTATTTTACTTCCGGAAATATTCCAAAACACGGTAATACAGCCCTATGGCTCAAAATGGCCGCATTATTTATTTTACTCGGAGGTTCGTATTATAGTTTAATTCATTCACAATCCTTCGTTACCTTACTTTTTTCATTTATCGGATTCGGGTTTATATTTCTTGTCATCGGGATTAATATCGGACACGACGCTGCACATCATTGTGTAACAGGAAACAAACGGGTTGATAATGTATTATTTCAAATTATTTTTGGCCTGCAGGGTTTAAGTGGTTATATGTGGCAAATAAGACATAATTTTTCGCATCATATTTTCCCCAATGTATATAATAACGATACGGATTTAGAAATATCAAAACTCATACTCCTCAGCCCGCATCAAAAAAAATTAGCAATACACAGGTATCAGCATTTATATATAATCTTTATCTATATGTTATTCTCTTTGGGTTGGATTTTTTATTTGGATTTCGAACTGCTTTTTAAGAAACAACAGGCTAATTTAAAATTGGGTAAAATACCCCCCGCAGAAATATTGAAGCTGATAATAATAAAATTGGTGTATTTATTTGTTTTTCTTGTCTTGCCGGCGATTTTAACTCAACTGCCTTTTACATATATTTTGTCAGCATATGTTATTATGAATTTCCTGGTTTCTGTTTTTCTTGCGTTCACTTTCTTCATTTCACATCATGTTCTTGAAACAGAATATGCTGAAGTAAAAAATAAAGTGGTTGAAACAGAATCATGGATACAGCACCAGATCACATCCACTGTGGATTTCAGCACGGAAAGTGTAATCGGGAATTATATTTTCGGGGGCTTTAACCTGCATATAGCGCATCACATATTCCCTAATGTAAGCCACATTCATTATCCGGCAATAACCAGAATAATCAGGGAAACACTTGAAAAAAATAATCTGCCTTGGTATAAATCATTTAGTTTTAGGGAGGGGGTTGTTTCGCATTTTTCTCTTCTGAAAAAGAACGGAAACGGAGGCTGTTTATTTGAAGATGAGGAAGAGATTGTTATTGCTCAGGCAATATAAAATCAATAAAACCTTGTGCCGGTCTAAAGTGTTTTCATTATTTTTTTGAGTATAACATATTCCCACTTATAAAAATAGCCATCTCAATTAATTTTCATGAAAAAATTAAATTACATGTTTATTGTACAGGGGGAAGGCAGAGGGCACATGACGCAGGCTATCAGCAGTTACAATATGCTGATAAAAGCAGGGCATAAAGTAAACTGTGTAATAATAGGAATAAATCCTCACAGAGAAATACCTGATTTTGTTAAACAACAAATAAATACGGAGATCATTCCTGTTGAATGCCCGGGTTTTGTAATGGACTCTAAAGTAAAGTCTGTAAAATTAGTACCATCCGTAATAAAAAGTATTTTCAAATTCCCCGTTTTCAGGGCAAGCCTGAAAAACATCCATGAAAAGGTTAAGGAGCACAAACCGGATATAATAATTAATTTTTATAACCCCTTAGCAGGCCTGTATAATTATTTTTATCGCTCTGCAATACCAATGATTTGCGTCGCTCATCAATATATTTATCTTCATCCTGATTATGAGTTCCCGGAAGGAAAAAGAACGGATAAGATGGGTATAAAATTTTATACGCGACTAACCTCATGGAAAGCGCATAAAAAACTCGCTTTATCATTTTATCCGATCAGAGATTGTAAAAGAAATTTTTTGATCGGGTTTCCTCCTTTATTAAGAAAAGAGGTTTTTAAGCAGGAAACAAAGAAAAGCGAATATTTTTTGGTCTACCTCGTTAATTGGGGTTATACAGAAGATATAATTAATTGGCATAAAAAAAACCCGGAGACGGAGTTGCACTGCTTTACGGATAAAAAGGACCTTGAAGGTGCGTATGACAATACTTTATATTTCCATAAGCTTGATGATAAAAAATTTCTTGGTATGATGGCGGAATGCAAAGGGTTAATTAGTACCGCCGGCTTCGAGTCGGTATGCGAAGCAAAATATATGGGTAAACCGGTATTTATGATTCCGGTAGAGGGTAATTATGAACAATATTGCAATGCCCACGATGCCTGTAAAACAGGTACGGGGTTGCGCGATAGCGTGTTTAACATAGACAGGTTTTTAAATTATTTACCTTCGCATAAACAAAATCAGGATGAATTCAGGCAATGGGTAAATAGTGCGGAAGAAAAATTAGTACAACAATTATCAAACATTTGAAGTTTAAAAATACGGTTGTATCTCTGCTTTTCTATTGTTCGGTTATTTTATTGGGCAACAGAATAAGTGCACAGTCAAAAAATGACAGTACTGTAGCTGAACAAAAGGATGTATCGGATATAGTGGCAAAAGTATTTAAAAGAAAAATTTCGTCAGTACCTGACAGTATAAAAGTTAAACCGGGTAAATTACTTTTTGCCGGTTTACCGGGTGTGGGATATTCCTTAGTAACAGGTGTAACAGCGGTGGTTTCTTTTAATGTATCTTTCTTCACCGGTAAAAGAACGAATACGTATTTATCTTCGGTAACCTCCATTCCGGAGGTTTCTTTATTTAATCACCAGATTATTATTCCGATACAGTCCAATATCTGGTCGAAAGGAAATAAATATAATTGGCTGGGAGACTGGCGTTATTATAAATACCCGACATACACGTACGGTTTAGGTGGCCATTCTTTACTATCTGATGCCGATATGATTGACTATTCCTATTTCAGAGTTTACCAAGAGGTATTAAAACAAATACATTCCGATTTTTATGCAGGTTTAGGATACGGTCTTGATTATCATTTAAATATTACTGAGCAAGGTACAGGTGATTTTCAGCAGTATAATAAAAATGCCACCAAAACAGTTTCGTCCGGGATGTCTGTTCGTGTTTTGTATGATGGCAGAAAAAATGTAAATAATCCGCCGAAAGGTTTTTACGGAAGTATAACTTATCGGTCTAATTTCACTTTTTTAGGGAGTGATCAAAACTGGCAATCCTTGTTATTGGATTTCAGGAAATACATAAAGCTTTCTCCTCATTCTGATAACGTGTTGGCATTATGGAGTTATAACTGGCTAACCTTTGGCGGGAAACCTCCTTATTTTGATTTGCCAAGTACGGGATGGGATACCTATTCAAATATCGGCAGGGGTTATATCCAGGGGAGATTAAGGGGAACAAACCTGATATACCTTGAGTCTGAGTATCGATTTGGTATAACCCGTAACGGGCTGTTGGGCGGTGTGATATTTGCAAATGCTCAAACTGTATCTGAAATACAAACAAATAAATTTGAAACTATTTTACCCGGCGGCGGAATCGGGCTTCGTTTCAAAGTAAATAAATATTCACGCGCAAACTTTTGTGTGGATTATGGTTTTGGAATTGAAGGGCCGAGAGGGCTCTTTTTTAACGTGTGTGAGGTATTTTAAAGCGACGGTTTTCTTTTTTACTTTGGGGTCGAGGAATATACCAATCTTAGCAGCGCAGGAAAAAAAATGAAATCGCTTATCCAGGCAAATACAATAACAGCTGTACTTAAAATCCCGAAATCAACAATTGAAATAATATCACTTCCCAATAATACAGCAAACCCTATCGCAAACATGATAGAGGTAGCAGTACAAGGGTGTACAATACTTCTTACCGAATCGGCAAAAAGGAGATTAGAAGGAATTTTCCTGTGCAAATATATCCGGTCTTTAAAACTCCATATTATATGAAGTGCATCATCAGCTATCATGCCAACCACTACCGAAGATATTACAGAGGTTGCAATATCAAAAGGAATACCGAGCAATTTCATTAAAAGAGCAACTCCGCACAAAGGAAAAACACTAATTACGGTTGTGATAAGCCCAATTTTTAAATTACGTACAAAAAGAGACATAACGATAAGTATTAAGATTACGGCAACAAATAAATTTTCAAGCATTCCGTCTACTATGGTAGTCATTTGTTCAATGTAAATAGGTAAGAAGCCAACCGGCCTTATAATAAATTCAGTTCCTTCTGTTTTCTTTTCAATTTCTTTTTGTGATTTGGAGAGCATTTCCTGCATTACTTTAATACTCCCCGAGGGAACTGATATTGCAAGCCGGGAATGTTTTTTATCAAGGGTAAGAAAATTGGCAGATAATTTTGCAGACAATACAGAATCGCCCGACTTCAGGTGTAATATCAAAGATTGCCATAGATCATAACCATATGAACTTTTAATAAAAGGTAAAGTATGCAGTTGTTGACGGATCTCTGATATTTTTTTCCAGTCGCCCTTACTGAATGGCAGTCCATTTTTTTTATCTATCATAAAGTCAATGATAGTTACGGAACCGTGATTCTTTTCAATATATTCTTCTGATTGACGAACTTTATTATCGGGTTTCATAAACCCGATACTATTAGTATCTATTTTAATGTATGGAAAAACAATTATTCCGACAACCAGCCAAACCGTCATTATAATTACTACAAACCATGACAGGGCAGGAGTAAGTTTTTTATAATAGGCATCCAGTAATTTATTCATCCAATCTTGTTTTTCAACACGTTCATTCACTTCAATGTATCTTACAATTAAAGGAGTTCCGATTAATAATATAACAAATAACCCGGCGATTATGCCAAGCGAAGTGAGCAGGCCGAATTCATAAATCACCTGTATTTTACTTAACATTAATGAACCAAAGCCGATAATATTAGTTAATGCAGAGGCAATAATGGGAGGCATTTTTTTATGTAAATATTTTTTAATATCAACAGTTTGCTTTGTAATTAAATGAATGGTGAAAGAAAAGAAATTAATAATAAAAAGTAAGGGGACTATCATGGTTATCATATTGACTGATATATCGAGCCAATCATATAATGAAATGGCAAACCAGAGTGCCAATACGACAATTGCAGTACAAATAAAAAGATAAGAAGTTTTTTTTAACCTCCACCATAACAGGAAAAACACGCAGATAAAACAGGTTGTAAGTAAATATTTGGAATCTGAAGTACTCAGTCTGTTTATTTCATTGAAAATAACACCGGGGCCTGTTAAATCTGTTTTTACAGTTTTTGGTAACTGATTTGTAATGGTTGTAAGAGAATCTAAAAGGAAAGGACGGTTTTTATCAGGGTCACTGTTTACCCGAAGTTTTAAGAAGAGTATTTCTCCATTGGGATTTAAAGAATTAAAGTATGCCTTATCAAGTTTCTCCGTATTTTTTTTGCCAATAATTTTTCTGATTGAAGAAAGATGGCTTCTTGAAAATACTTGTTCAAATCCGTATAATTTACCGATACTATCGCCTAAGGATTCTAAAAGAGTGAGACGATAATCATCAGGTGTTGAATCAGGAAAAGTAAGATACAAAGTCATGATCTCATCGTTTCCGAAATGTTTTATAAATTCTGTTTTATCTGTTAATTGCGAAGAGCCCTTGGGGTTCCAATCTTCGGGACTATTGCCAATTCGTGTTTTTAACACAGGTAAACCACCAATTATAACGCATATTACTAATACAATTATCAGAAGCGGTTTCCCGGAAACGTATTTAACGTATTTCAGATAAAAATTCATAAACAACGAAGGTATCCTTAATTCTTTTCATGTTATAATTGTCCTTTTTCTTAGAATGTGCCCGGGTCATCCATCGTAAAAATAGGAAGTAAAATCACTTAAAAGGACCTTGGTAAAAAAAGTAAAATTCCGGTAAAAAATACAAGTATATTCCGCCATAAATTAGTAAATTTGAATGCCGAAATCGGGTAAAAAGTGAGGATGAATTTTGCTAGTAAAGTAATTCACCAAAAATTCACCATATTTTAGCTTAAATAGACCTTTTTCGGAAAATTAACGGATTAATAACCAATTAAATAATAGACTATGGCATTTGATATTAACATGATTAAGAAGGTTTATGAAAACATGCCTTCTCGCATTGAAGCAGCCCGCAAACAATTGGGCCGCCCTTTAACGTTAGCAGAGAAAATTTTATACGCGCATTTACACCCCGATCAAAAATCAGGAAATTTTGAGCGCGGAAAATCATATGTAGATTTTGCGCCGGACCGTGTAGCGATGCAAGATGCTACCGCGCAAATGGCACTTTTACAATTTATGCAATCGGGCCGCCCTAAAGTGGCTGTACCGAGTACTGTGCATTGCGACCACTTAATTACCGCGAAAAACGGAGCGAAAGAAGATTTGGCTTTTGCAACAAATGAAAGCAAAGAGGTATTTGATTTCTTGGGATCTGTTTCTAATAAATACGGAATTGGTTTCTGGAAACCCGGTGCAGGAATTATTCACCAGGTAGTTTTAGAAAATTATGCGTTCCCCGGCGGAATGATGATTGGTACCGACTCGCATACCGTTAATGCGGGCGGTTTAGGTATGGTTGCCATTGGTGTTGGCGGAGCAGATGCTTGTGATGTGATGGCAGGTTTAGCTTGGGAATTAAAAATGCCGAAATTGATCGGTGTTAAATTGACTGGTAAACTTAGTGGCTGGACAGCACCTAAAGACGTTATTTTAAAAGTGGCGGGGATTCTTACTGTAAAAGGAGGAACCGATGCTATTGTAGAATATTTTGGCGAAGGTGCAACATCAATGAGCTGTACCGGTAAAGGAACCATTTGTAATATGGGGGCTGAGATTGGCGCAACTACTTCTACATTCGGATATGATGCTTCTATGGAGCGTTATTTAAAAGCTACCGGCCGTGCAGATGTTGCGGAATTAGCGAATCAAATTAAAGAGCATTTAACAGCGGATCCTGAAGTTTATGCGGATCCTGAAAAATACTTCGATCAGTTAATTGAAATTAATTTATCGGAATTGGAGCCACACGTAAACGGTCCTTTCACTCCGGATTTGGCAACACCTATTTCTAAATTGAAGGAAGCAGCATTAGCAAACGGATGGCCGACAAAAATTTCGGTTGGTTTATTGGGCTCTTGCACTAACTCATCTTACGAAGATATTTCTCGCGCGGTAAGTTTGGCAAAGCAGGTAGCTTCAAAAAAATTAAAATCGAAATCAGAATATTTAATTAACCCGGGCTCTGAGCAAATACGTTTTACTATTAAACGTGATGGATTCTTAGATGTGTTTGATCAGATCGGCGCAAAAGTATTTACAAACGCTTGTGGCCCGTGTATTGGTATGTGGGACAGGATGGGGGCAGAGAAACAGGAAAAAAACACTATCATCCATTCATTCAACAGAAACTTTGCAAAACGTGCCGATGGTAATCCGAATACATACGCGTTTGTTGCTTCTCCTGAGATTGTAACAGCAATGGCTATCGCGGGCGATTTAACTTTTAATCCTTTAACCGATTACTTAACCAACGAAAAAGGAGAAAAAGTAAAATTAGACGCGCCAACCGGAGATGAATTACCGACCAAAGGTTTTGCTGTGGAAGACGCGGGTTATCAGGCACCGGCAGCCGACGGAAGTAAAGTAACTGTTAACGTTTCTCCTGACAGCAAACGCTTGCAATTACTGGATCCGTTCGCCGCATGGGAAGGAGTTGATTTAAAAGGATTGAAATTATTAATTAAAGCGAAAGGTAAATGTACTACCGACCATATTTCTATGGCGGGTCCATGGTTGAAATTCCGCGGCCATTTAGATAATATTTCAAACAACATGTTAATTGGTGCTGTAAATGCGTTTAACGAAAAAACAGATTCGGTTAAAAACCAAATAAGCGGCACTTACGAAAGCGTGCCTAAAGTACAACGTGCTTACAAGGCGCAACATATCGGAAGTATTGTTGTTGGTGACGAAAACTACGGAGAAGGTTCAAGCCGCGAGCACGCAGCAATGGAGCCTCGCCACTTAGGAGTACGCGCCGTATTGGTAAAATCATTTGCCCGTATTCATGAAACCAATTTGAAAAAACAAGGTATGTTGGCTTTGACTTTTGCGGATAAAAATGATTACGGCAAAATTCAGGAAGATGATACATTTGATATTGTTGGCTTAACCACTTTTGCTCCCGGTAAACAATTAGATTTAGTGCTTAACCACAAAGACGGAAACAAAGAAACCATTAAAGTAAACCACAGTTACAACGCGCAGCAAATCGAATGGTTTAAAGCCGGCGGCGCTTTGAATATTATCAGGGCGAATGTGAAAGCGTAGGTCAGAAGCAAGAAATAAGAATAAAGAAACCACTTTAGAAATAGAGTGGTTTTTTTGTATATTTGAGTAATGGAAAAAGTATTAAAAATAGTTTCCTTAAAAGATCAAAAATCTGATTATTCGTACTGGCTTACTAAATCGCCACAAGTAAGGCTGGATGCCATTGAGCAATTAAGAATTCAATATATTAACTTCCTGAAAAATGTTGAGCCAAGACTTCAAAGAGTTTGTACAATTATTAATAAAGCATAAAGTTCAATATTTAATTGTTGGAGGTTATGCAGTTGGTGTTCATGGGCATCCTCGGTATACAGGAGATTTAGATATTTGGCTTAATCCGACTCTCGATAATGCTGAAAATATTTTGAAAACTGTAAATGAGTTTGGGTTTTCTTCTTTCAAATTAACTGTTTCTGATTTTACAAAAGAAAATAACATCATTCAAATGGGATACCCGCCTTTGCGAATTGATTTATTAACACACATTGACGGTGTTCATTTTAACGAATGTTTCGTAAATAGAAAGGAAGTTGAAATAGATGATTTACTTTTAAATTTTATTGGATACAAGGATTTAATTGTAAATAAAAAAGCTTCAGGAAGATTAAGAGATATTGATGACATCAATAATTTAGATGGATAAAAACCACTTCAGAAATGGGTCGATCTTTTATTCTTATTTTTCTTTTTTTCCGGCAACAAACCAGGAAGCAATAAAACCGGAAAATGTTCCGAAAAGCCCCACTCCACCTGTCATTAATATCATTCCTATTATTCTGCCCTCTGTTGTTACAGGAAATTTATCGCCATAGCCAACAGTTGTAATAGTTACATAAGACCACCATAAAGCATCCCCCCCTGTTTTTATGTTACTGTCAGGAGCAGTCTCAAACTGTAAAATTGCAACAGAAGAAAAAATTATCAGTAAAAATGCAATAATGGAGACAGTAGTAAAAGCTCCTTCTGCCCTGTTTTTATAAACATGGTTAACGAAGTGTTGTGTGGACCGAAATGCTCTTATAATTCGTAATAACCGAATTAAACGCAGTGCCCTGCCAAATCTCAAATAATTAAAAGTAGGGATGCTTGCTATTAAATCAATCCATCCCCATTTCATAAATTTTTTCTTGTTGTCTGCTCTGTAAAATCTAACGCAAAACTCTATTAAAAAGAAAACGCAAATTAAACTGTCTACGTGTTCAAGAATTTTTGCAGTTTCATCCGGAAGTTTAACGAAGGTATCTATTAATAAAGCGACTAAGATGTAAATAGAAAGGACAAATACTACTAAATTCAATGCTCCGAATTTTTGTTCTGTATTGTTTACTTCTTCTTCCATTAATTAAAACTATTTATTTTTCAAAACAAACTTAACAAAAAATCCTTTCTTGTCTTTAAATTTTTTCCCGGAAAGAAAAACAGAAAACAACAATTATATTTAAACTCCCATAGACGCAACATAAAAATGACAAAGTACTAATCCGCGAAATCTGCGGCCTTAATCCTCATCCCCAATGCTCTGCTCATGCCAATTGAAACCTGGCATATAACCCGGAACTTCCCAATAGAATTTACCGCGTTTCTTCTCGGTGATTCCTGTTTCATCTAAAGTTTCGCAATCAAAAAGGCGGCCGTTTACCATGGTGTAGCGCACGCTTTCGCTGTTATGAATATCATCCAACGGGTTTTTGTCTAATATAATTAAGTCGGCTAATTTTCCTTTTTCCAAACTTCCGATGTCGGCGTCCATGCCTAAATATCTTGCGCCGTTCATTGTTGCACAACGCAGCGCTTGCATATTTGTCATTCCTCCTTGCGATAAACACCATAATTCCCAATGAGCGCCGAGGCCTTGTAATTGTCCGTGTGCGCCCAGGTTCACACAAACTCCCGCGTCCATTAACTTTTTACAACTCTTTGCAATTAAAATATGTCCGTTCTCGTATTCTTCATCAGGTGTCATGGTGCGGTGGCGTGAGCGTGAATCAATCACAAAGCGCGGAGTAAATTTTAAAAGACGTTCTTTTTTCCAAACGTCTGTTTTTTGGTACCAGTAATTTTCTCCGTTCATTGCCGCATAAGCAACAATAAGAGTTGGAGTATAACCTGATTTTGATGCGCCCCACAATTTCACAAAATCGTCATACAATGGCGCAACCGGTAAATTATGTTCAACGCCCGTATGCCCGTCGAGAATATGTGTTAAGTTATACCATGTGGTTGAACCTCCCTCGGGATAAACCATAATTTGTAATTGAGATGACGCTTCAATAACCTGTTGCCTTTGTTCGCGACGAGGTTGATTATAACTTTTTACGGAGAAAGCGCCGAATGCTTTTGTTCTGCTAACCGCAGACTTCGCATCTTCCAAAGAATTAATCACCGCTTTAAAATCTCCCTCGGCACCGTATAAAATTGTTCCGGTAGAATAAATTCTCGGCCCCATCATCGTTCCCGATCTTACCATTTCGCTTTGCGAAAAAACCATTTCTGTATTTGAAGATGGATCGTGAGTAGTCGTTACTCCGTAAGCAAGGTTTGCGCAATACTGCCATTGTTTTTGCGGGCTCAATCCCTGGCGGAAAGTTCCTAAATGCGCGTGTACATCTACAATACCGGGCATAATGGTTTTGCCACTGCAATCGATTAATTTAATTTTTACAGGAAGTTCCACATCTTCGTTTTTACCAATGGCAATAATTCGGTTATCGTGAATGAGAATCGTCCCTTTTTCAATTACCTCATCGCCTTTCATGGTAATAATCCGCGCGTTGGTTAAAGCAATAAACCCACTTGGTTTATCGGAATTCATCACTAAATTAATTTTTAAACCAACCGAATCCATTGGTAAAAGTTTGGCGGGAGCGCCGGGTAAGAATGTAAAACGATTTTTTAATTCGTTTGTAAAATATTCTTCGCCTAAGGTCCAGTGTAATTTGCTTCCATCTTTGTTCCAATGAATATTAATACCGGCATCACGCGCTACCTGCGCACAAGGAACAGATTTTATATTGGCAGAAAGATCGATTGTTTTTCCTGTTTCGGGAAATGCGGCGATGTATACTTTAAATAATTCTTTATAAGCAATCCAGTTGTTATCGGGGCTTGGAACAAAATCATTGGTGTATTTAGAAGTAAAGTGTGTACGTTTTTCATTTCCATTGAGGTCGCAACTTTTGTACGCGTTGTTTTCTCCCTCGTTGCTTAAAAAGAAAATTCTTTTTCCATCTTTTGTAAAAGTCGGGTTTTCTCCTTCCTTCGTAATAAGCATTGCTTTACCTCCGTTAGCAGACATCATATATAATCCGGGGTTCACACAAAAAGCAAAACCCTGCGCATCATTGCCGTTTTCTTTCTGATAAACTAAAGTGTTTCCATCGGGCGAGAAACGCGGCGTTCTGTAAATTGCTTTCTCGCTTGTTATCTTTGTTGTTTTTCTATCGGAAAGATTCATTTTCATGATGCTTCCTGATTGCTCGTCGCTCCATGTTACGTAAACAATCTCATTTCCGTTGGGAGAGAAATTTGGTTCAAACTCCAGATCTGTCCCGGTAGTTAATCTTTCAGGTGTTCCGTTTGGTAAATCTTTTTTCCATAAAAATCCGGCCGCATTAAAAATTAAAGTTTTCTCATCAGGAGAAGTTATGGCATGACGAATAGTTTTCGCTGTAAATTTATCGGGAGCAACTTCCTGTTTAAATTTTAAAGCTTCATGAATTTTATGTTTGCACTTTACTGTAAACGGAATTTCTGTCGCTTCAGAATTCATTATATTCACTTTCCGGATTTTCCCCTGAGCCCAAATGATAATTGTGTTTTCATCTAACCATGAAAAATTCGGGTACACGCCAAAAATTGCCCATGCCTCTTGCTGGTCTTTTGTGAGCTTATCATACACGGGCCATTCTTCTCCGGTTTCCATATTGCGTAAATACAAAACAGATTTTTCGCGCACACGTTTTACAAAAGCCAGTGTTTTTCCGTCTTTAGAAATTTGGGGACGTTGCGCACCGCCCACACCACCGGTAATAAATTCGGTTTCTCCCTTTTCAATATTGTAACGTTTAATTACATAAATCTGGTTGTTGGGGTCTTTGTTATACTGAAAATATCCACCCGGATACATGTCTTCACTGTAATAAATAAATTTTCCGTCAGGAGAAACACAAGGCTCTCCCAAATCCTGTTGATCGTTTTTGCGTTTGTTCAGTTGGATTCCCTCTCCGCCGCTGATGTGGTACATCCATAATTCTCCCGCGCCTAAAGAACGTGTTGAAGTAAAATGCTTTCTCGCAACAATGTAATTTCCATTGGGCATCCACACGGCATTATTCAACAAACGAAAATTTTCTTTGGTAATTTGTACAGCGTTACTTCCGTCTCTGTTCATGCTCCAGATATTATCTCCGCCACTGGCATCACTGGTAAAAGAGATTTTTTTTCCGTCGGGAGAGAAACGTGGCTGCACTTCCAAAGCCAAACCCCCGCGTAAAAGTTTTGCTTCTCCTCCGGTAATGGGCATCGTGTAAATATCACCCAGTAAATCAAAAACAATATCTTTTCCGTCGGGAGAAATATCAAGGCTCATCCAGGTGCCTTCGTTAACCGTAAATTCTGTTTCGGTATATTTTCCGGGAGGGTTATTTACATCCCAGGTTTTTTTGCCTTTATCATCTTTAATAAAAGTAAAAGCCATAATGGCAAGTACCACTATGGATAGGATAGTTTTTTTCATGCTTTTAATTTGTAAGCCAAAAGTACGAAATGAAAGTGATTGATAGGTAACCCCTTTTAAGGGAGAGTGTGTCACCCTGAACTCGTTTCAGGGTCTGCAGCTTCTTTGTTAAATGTGAGATGTTGAAACAAGTTCAGCATAACGTGCGCTGTATTTTATTTTTTCTCCGAGAAATATTTTTTCATAGGAGTAAAGTAGCAATCTTTCCAGCCCTGCTTGTAATTTTTGCCTTGGCCTTTCGGGATATTGGTTTGTGTAAGCGTTAAAGTTGTTTTGCCTCCCGCTTTCGGAGCAAGGCTTATTTCCAGAATAGAATCGAGTGCGTCATCCGGAAATTCTGTAGTGCGCCAGGTTTGTACAATTTTCTTTCCTTCTTTCAGGTTTATGTTTGTCCCGCTTATGTAACCGTCCCATGCCGTAAATTTTCCTTTCACTTTTGCCGAAGCAGTTGCCTTGCCTCCACCTGTAAAAGCGGCGTGTTCTTTTCCATTAAGCCAGGCATCGTAAATTCTTTTTGGCGTGCCTGGAAGTATGGCTGTTAATTTAAATTTTTCCATAGCAAGAAGTTTTATTGTTTGATAATTTTTTTTCCATCGTCGAAAGTCCGGAAACTGTACACTGGCCCAATGTTTTTAAGCCGGTAAGGCAAAACAAAAAGGTTGCTAAAAAGAATAATCCTTGTTTTCATATCTGTTTATAGTATATAAAAATAAGATAAAAAAACCGAAATAAGCAAGGTTTTCGGTAATAAATTCCGGGCTCTCCAATACACATAAGAATTTTTTTCTTATCCCGCGCAATATCTTGTAACTTTTTTTTAGAATTTTTTTTAGTACCTCTGAAACCCTTTACCGGCGGGGACTTCGGAGGCTTACTTATTTTTTTGAAAAAAATTCGTCGACAAAATAATGTTAAAAACTGCATGTAAAATGTTAATTTAAATTTTTGCTGCTTGGGCTTTTTTCTGCTTGTTTTGTGAAACAGAAAGAAACAGAAAAGCGAAGCAGGTAAACAATTAGTTCTTTTAACAAGTAAAAATAATAGCCCCGGCAATAATGAACGGCACATGTCGTTCATTTTTTGTCTGATATAAGTAATCACCGAACAAAAATATTTTATGGCCAACGAACCCTTATTAACTGAGAACAAAGACCGGTTTGTACTCTTCCCGATCAAACACCACGAAATTTGGAAAATGTACAAACAGGCCGAAGCCAGCTTTTGGACCGCTGAAGAAATTGACCTTGCATCTGACCTTACCGATTGGGAAACAAAACTCAATGCCGACGAAAAACATTTTATTAAACATGTTCTCGCTTTCTTTGCCGCAAGCGACGGAATTGTAAATGAAAATCTGGCCATTAACTTCCTTAACGAAGTTCAATATCCCGAGGCACGCTGCTTTTACGGTTTTCAGGTAATGATGGAAAACATCCACTCAGAAACCTATTCTTTATTAATAGATACTTATATAAAAGACCCGGCAGAAAAAGACAGGCTACTTCACGCTATTGATACCGTGCCCTGTGTTAAGAAAAAGGCCGATTGGGCCCTGCGTTGGATTACCAAAGGCTCTTTTGCCGAAAGGTTAATTGCTTTTGCGGCTGTAGAGGGAATCTTCTTCTCAGGCTCTTTCTGCTCTATCTTCTGGCTAAAGAAACGCGGCTTAATGCCCGGCTTAAGTTTCAGCAATGAACTTATCAGTCGCGATGAAGGCCTGCACTGCGATTTTGCCTGTTTATTATATAACCAGTTGCAAAGCAAATTACCGACAGAAAAAGTTACGGAGGTAATTACCAACGCCGTAGCCATAGAAAAGGAATTTGTGTCAGACTCCCTGCCAGTAAAACTGATTGGCATGAATGCTGATCTTATGTGTCAGTACATTGAGTTTTGTGCTGACAGGCTTTTGGTAGCCCTTGAGTGTCCTAAGTTTTACAATGTAAGCAACCCGTTCCCGTTCATGGAAATGCAGTCGCTGCAGGGTAAAACCAATTTCTTTGAAAAACGCGTAGCCGAATATCAAAAGGCGGGTGTTATGAATAAGAACAAAGACACGAATAACGTCTTTAAATTAGACGAAGACTTTTAAACCCAGAACGTCCCGGAACGCAGATTTGGCGGGGCTTACAGCCCGGACGGGGAATTCTGGCCTCAAAAACTAAGGAGTAAAGAAATTAAAAAACGATTGTTAATAGAAAGATAATACGAAATTAAAAAACGGTGCCTTGTACCCTAAATTGCAGGTTACAATTCACCCGGATAAAAACTCAAAAAACTAAAGAAGCATGTTTGTAATTAAAAGAGACGGAACCACTGAGACAGTCAAGTTCGACAAAATCACCGCACGTGTACAAAAACTTTGTTACAGCTTAGAGCCTACACACGTAGAGCCTATTAAAGTAGCTATGAAAGTTATTGAAGGATTGTTTGACGGTGTTACAACAACCGAGTTGGATAATTTAGCTGCAGAAACTGCCGCATCGTTAACCACGAATCATCCCGATTATGCTATTCTTGCTTCGCGCATCGCGGTGAGTAATTTACATAAAAATACTACCAAGTCTTTTTCTAAAACCGTTCACGATTTATTTAATTATATAGACCCTAAAACCGGATTGCGTGCGCAGCTGATCGCTGACGATGTATATGAAATCGTTCAGGCTAACGCGCAGCAATTAGATTCGTCTATTATATACGACCGCGATTTTGGTTATGATTATTTCGGATTTAAAACTTTGGAGCGTTCGTACCTTTTAAAAATGAACGGTAAAGTTGCCGAGCGCCCCCAGCACATGATTATGCGCGTGGCCGTAGGTATACACAAAGAAGATATTACTGCCGCTATTGAAACTTATAATTTAATGAGCGAGCGTTGGTTTACACACGCTACTCCGACTTTATTCAACGCGGGCACTCCCAAGCCGCAAATGAGCTCTTGTTTTTTATTACAAATGCAGGACGACAGCATTGACGGAATTTACAATACACTTAAGCAATGTGCTAAAATCTCTCAGAGTGCGGGTGGTATCGGTATTAATATTCATAATGTGCGTGCAACCGGTTCTTATATTAAAGGGACTAATGGTACCAGCAACGGAATTATCCCGATGCTTAAAGTATTTAATGAAACCGCCCGTTACGTTGACCAGGGTGGCGGGAAACGCAAAGGAAGTATTGCGGTTTACTTAGAGCCGTGGCATGCCGATATTTATTCTTTCTTAGACATTCGCAAAAACCACGGTAAAGAAGAAATGCGCGCGCGCGATTTATTTACCGCGCTTTGGATTCCGGATTTATTTATGAAACGCGTGGAAGAAGAAGGTATCTGGAGTTTAATGTGCCCTAACGAATGCCCCGGCCTGAGCGATTGCCACGGCGAAGCGTTTGAAGCGCTTTATACCAAATACGAATCAGAAGGGCGTTTCCGCAAACAAATTCCTGCGCGCGAACTTTGGTCTGAAATTATCGAATCGCAAATTGAAACCGGTAATCCGTACATGTTGTTTAAAGACGCGGCTAACGGTAAGAGCAACCAGCAAAATTTAGGAACTATTAAATCTTCTAATCTTTGCACTGAGATTATCGAATACACTTCATCTGATGAGGTTGCGGTTTGTAATTTAGCTTCCATCGCATTGCCGCGTTTTGTGGATGAGAAAACAGGAACTTTTGATCATCAGAAATTATTTGAAGTAACTTATGTTGCCACCAAAAACTTAAATAAAATTATCGACCGTAATTACTACCCGATTCCGGAAGCGCGCAACAGCAATATGCGTCACCGCCCGATTGGATTAGGAGTACAAGGTTTAGCGGATGCATTTATTATGCTTCGTTATTCTTTTGAGAGCGAAGAAGCGCGTAAACTTAACTCTGAGATTTTTGAAACTATTTACTACGCGTCGATGACGGCAAGCAAAGATCTTGCAAAAATTGACGGACCTTACGAAACATTTGCAGGCTCGCCGGTATCAAAAGGAATTTTCCAGTTTGATATGTGGGGAGTTACACCAAGCCCGCGTTGGGAGTGGGATGTATTAAAAGAAGAAGTGAAAAAGCATGGTGTGCGCAACTCATTATTGTTGGCGCCTATGCCAACCGCGAGTACTTCCCAGATTTTAGGAAACAACGAGTGCTTTGAGCCGTATACTTCAAACATTTATTCGCGCCGTGTATTAAGCGGCGAGTTTGTAGTAGTAAACAAACATTTATTGAAAGACTTAGTGAAACTGGGTGTTTGGAACGATTCTTTAAAAAATAAAATTATCGCGGCTAACGGCTCTGTGCAGGATATCGCTGAGGTGCCTGAAAACATTAAAGCTATTTACAAAACCGTTTGGGAAATTAAACAACGTACTATCATTGATATGGCTGCTGAGCGCGGAGCATTTATTTGTCAGAGTCAATCGCTGAATTTATTTATACAGGATGCGAACTTTGCAAAATTAAGTTCGGCACATTTCTACGCCTGGAAAAAAGGATTGAAAACCGGTATGTACTACCTGCGTACTAAAGCCGCCGCCGATGCTATTAAATTTACTGTTGACCAGGGCGCGCTTGATAAAACAGTAACGGTGTTGGGCAACGAAGATGCATTATTGGTAGAACGCGGACAAGCACATATTTTAAGCGACGAAGAAAAAGCGGCACAACTTTCCTGTTCTTTGGATAATCCCGAAGGATGTGAGGCTTGCG
>Ga0210400_10001172_pt1 | contig 26477 bp, 27 predicted proteins | sample IncBWH26MmetaG_FD_155456 | JGI IMG/M metagenome (GOLD analysis project Ga0210400, IMG submission 155456) | Forest soil microbial communities from Barre Woods Harvard Forest LTER site, Petersham, Massachusetts, United States - Inc-BW-H-26-M | ecosystem: Environmental > Terrestrial > Soil >... | reverse complement strand
TATTATATTTTTTTGCCAATTCAACAGCCATTGACGAAGAAGAATAACATGCCTCGTCATTTCTTATTACAGGATGAAAATAAGCGGGAATATCTTCACCATACTCCGCCACAATCCTATCTGAATTATTTTTAATCATTACATCATCCTCACAATGTGTAGCGATTAGTGCATTAACAGTGGAAAATATTTTCTCAAGCGTTTCTTTACGATCAACCAACATATTGCCGGTTGAAGACCCCATAAATATTTTAAGCCCGCAAACCTTTTTAAAATCAACTTTATTTATTTCATTCAGATTATCATTGGTAGTACCCATAAAAAAGGAATAATTTGCCAATGAAATTTCGGAAGCGCGCTTGTATTTTTTTTCAAGCTCTTCAACCGTTACACTTTGTGGTTGCGTATTCGGCATTTCCATATAAGTAGTAACGCCGCCCGCCACGGCCGCTTTAGCTTCTGTATAAATTTCTGCTTTATGGGTTAACCCGGGTTCGCGAAAATGCACCTGGTCGTCGATAAGTCCCGGAAATAAATATAACCCTGTTGCATCAAATATTTCAGCGCCGTCAGGACTTTCAATTTCACCTTCAATTTGTACGATAATTCCGTCCTCCACTAAAATATCAGAAACAAAGATCTCATCTTCATTTACAACTGTAGCGTTCTTTATCAGTACTTTTTTCATCTCACCAATTGTAATATGTATTCGTCTTCAAAAACATTTTGAGAAATTTTGTTCCAGTTCTTTTTTAATCCTGCTTCGGTAAAACCTAATTTCTTAAAAAGACGAATGCTTTTATCGTTACTTGCCGAAATATTGCAGTAAATCTGTTTCAGAATTAATGTTTCAAAACAATAATTCATCAAAATCTGTAAAGCATCCTGCGCATAACCTTTATTTTGGGAATCATTTTCAACCATAATTCCGATTCCAACACGGCTATTCAGCGCATCAAAATCAAATAACTCGATAGTGCCAACAGACTTAGTCTCTTTATCAGAAATCATTAAACGAATTTGTTTGGCAGTAAAAATATCTTCGTGGGCATTTACCAAATACTGCTCCAATACAAATTTAGAAAAAGGCGCAAGGGTATTACTTACTTTCCAAATGACCGGATTGTTTTCCCATTTATACAATATTTCAAGGTCGGCAGGCTCAAGTGCCCGTAAGGAAATATGTTCGCCCTTTAAATTCATTTTTTCAGTTTACTTAATTCTAAATCAATTTGCTTCTGCAAATCCCGCTGATCGTAAGGTTGAAGATAGAAAATATTTTCTTTCAAAGGACTCAAATTAACACCAAAAGCGGCAATACCGAAGTTATTTTTTTGTATTTCGTTTAATAAATCAAAAACAAGATTAACATTGGCTTTCTCAAGAGCGTAATACTCGTCAAAAAATAATTTAACGGGAGAAAGGCATGTATTCCCGTTTGTATTGACTTTGTCAAACTGCTTAACCAGCTCAATAAAAGACTCACTAAGGTGATTATTACTGAAAACAGGATGTTTTTTAATTTCAATAAATACTGTCGGTATTTTTCTTACGGAAATATTTTTCATCAAAACATCCCCGCTTATATTTATCTCTTGCCCTTTAACTGAAAGGGAGTGATAAGCATTATCCATCATCATACCAATGTGTGGTGGAACACGATTGGCGTGCAACAAAACGAGGTAAATACCCTTTTTAATCTCCTCCTCTTTTATCTCTGCGGTAATATGTATCTCGTTATTCAATTTATTTTATGGCCTCAAAAACAGGATTGCCGATGTTTCCGTTTGTATAAGGAATATTTAGGAGTTGACTGATGGTTGAAGCAATATCGGTAATGTAAATCGTGCGAAGTGTGCTGCCGGTCGTAATTCCTTTTCCATAAAAAATCAAGGGAACATGCGTATCGTAACTGAACGCGGTGCCGTGCGTGGTGCCCGTCTTTTCCCATTCCATATAGCCGGGTTTGTAACAAACTAATATATCGCCGCTGCGTTTATTGTGGTAACCACGTTGCACGAGGCCGCGGAATAGTATATCATTTTGTGATTGTAAATTTAATTGCTCTCCCAACAAAACATCGCTTACTTCATTTGCGGAAAGAAAAAAATCGGCACAGAATTTCTCTACAGAGAACTTATCTGCTTTTTTTATTCTGATTATTGAATCATTTAAGTAAATCTGCTGATTCTTATAAGCCATCACCAAAGAGTCGCCGTATTCTTTAAATAATTCCGTCTTTAATTTTTTTTCTAAGGTTTTATCGTCCACATAACCGGCGTTAATTTTTAATGATTGTAGATAGGCAGGCACTTCCGATGCGCCATGATCAGCCGTTAAAAACAGAGTGTAATTTCCTTTTCCTACTTTAGTATCGAGGTAGGAAAATAATTCCTCCAGATCTTTATCCAATCTGATGTATACATCTTCAAGTTCAATTGATTTTGGCCCGAAAGCATGGCCTACATAATCAGTAGAAGAAAAACTGATACACAACATATCACAAATTGAATCCTTGCCAAGATTTTCTCCTTCAATAACGGCAAGAGCAACATCTTTTGTAAGTGTGTTTCCATAAGGCGTGGCACGTATAATTTCAAAATTATTTTTCCCTAACTGTTTGCTGAATTCATACGGGAAAACAGGTTTATCCTTTTTATTGGGAGCTTTTTCATAAGGATTATCGTCTGAAATACTTTCCGTATATTTTTCAATGGGTAATAAAGTGTTCCAACCTTTTTTTAAATAATCGAGAGGAAGTTTCTTCGCGTTAAAATCAATAAGCCATTGCGGTAAGTCATTTCTGTAAAATGAAGAGGTAATAAAATTACCTGTGCTGCCGTCAAACCAATACGCCGCGTCGGCTGCATGGCCTGCAGGTAAAATAGAACTACGGTCTTTTAAGGCAATCCCAATAACTTTTGCTTTTTTATTCGTAGCAACTTTAATTTCGTCGCCAATTGTTGTCGCATCTAAATTTACCGGCGACATCAACCCATTTTCACTTGCCGTTCCAACAGATTTCACAGTTTTATCGTAAACACAGTAAACACTTTTCTTTGCTTTTTTATCGTACCAGTCATTTGCGGCTATTCCGTGTATAGCGGGAGTTGTGCCCGTATATATAGACGCATGCCCGGGCCCGGTGTAAGTCGGCACATAATTGTATTGCGCATTACGGCATTCAAATCCGCCACTTAATAATCTTTTAAATCCGCCATTGCCATACTTTTCCGAAAAACGAAAAAGGTAATCGTAACGCATCTGGTCTATTACGATGCCGACAACAAGTTTAGGCTGCTGCGCAAATGTGTAAAAAGAAAGTATAAGGAGGCAATATGTAAAAAGTTTTTTCATTTGATATTCAGAATAAGGAGTTTTTGGTTTTCAATAGAAGCTTCAAGTACATCACCGGTATGAACAGCACTTACACCTTCCGGAGTACCGGTAAAAATTAAATCGCCTGTTTTCAGAGTAACAAATTTTGAAATATAAACAATTACTTTTTCGAAAGAAAAAATCAAATCTTTGGTATTTCCTTTTTGTCTTTGCATACCGTTAATTTTTAAACCGAAGTTTAAATTGGCAAGCGAAGAGAATTTCTCTTTAGCGATAAATTCGCTTACCGGTGCCGAATTATCAAAGGCTTTGGCCTTTTCCCAGGGCAATCCTTTTTCCTTGCATTTCATTTGCAAATCGCGGGCGGTAAAATCAATACCCACTCCGATTTCATTATAATAATTGGCGGCAAATTCTTCCGCAATATGTTTTCCGTTTTTTGAGATTTTTAAAACTATCTCTACTTCGTGGTGCAGGTCCTTTGTAAAATCCGGATAATAAAAATCGTTTCCTTTCAACAAAGCTGTTTCGGGTTTCATAAAAAAAACAGGCTCGGCAGGAAGCTCCGATTTCATTTCTTTTGCGTGTTCGGCATAATTGCGGCCGATGCAGATAATTTTCATACAGTAAATCTAAGCAAAGTAAGCTATTTTTGCTTAATTCTTTTCGGTTACGGCTTTCATAAAATCACTTACCAGATAAGCTATGAGCTTACCAGTTTTGTAATCGGCCTTTATGTGCGAGAGCACGGGCGCCCCCTCGGCAATATGCAGATAGGCAGGATTTAATTCTTTTGCGCAACGATAAACATATTGACGGGCCTGGAGCGGAGAAATACCGCAGGAAGTACGGGCACTGCTGGGTACATTGGTAATAGCGTCCAGATCCAATTCAACCCCACAATAGATTTCCTTGCAAAAATCAATACATTTCCCTAACGCTGCGGCAAAAGTTTCTTTCTCCCGCACAAAAACATCTTCATAAGTATTATAATACAGAAACTCAGGGTTGTTTTTAAATTTAGTTAAAACACTTTCTACGTTATATTGCTCATGAAGTCCGAAAACCGCGTATTTATTTAAAATTCCTTCTTCAAATGCATAACTGAATCCGTTACCGCTGTGCCTTCCTTCAAAAGGACGGAAATCGGCGTGCGCGTCGCAATTAATTACGTTAATGCCCTTGCGTTTAATTTTTTGTGATTTACGTAAAGCCTCGTTCACCGCTTTAATAATCGGGTACGAGTTATTATGCCCGCCGCCGATTACTACAGGAATTTTTCCGCAAGCGGCAATCATTTCAATGTTTTCAATTACGCGTGCATCAATAAACTCAACCAGTTTTCTTAATTTTTCAATATCGCGGTCGCTTTTACCAATCCCTTTGCACTGCTCCATCAGATCATCCACATCTATTTCGCCAAGGACCAATAATTCTTCGGATTTAAAATAAAAGTTATGTTGCAGGTTTAAAATATTTTCCAGAGCCGGCATCCAGGCTGTTTGCGCGCCCGTACGGCCATAATTGGCACGCACACCTATATCTTCAGCAATACCTACTAAAACAAATTTAGCTTTTGATTCGCAAAGAAATTTTTCCACATCCGCGCCACCGGGCATACTTAATACTCTATCTCCTACCTTGTATTCACCATCGCGTTTGCGGGTAAGTTTTTTGATGTAAGCAGGACTGTAAAATTTAAAGTGATGCATGTGTTGCAGGCTTCCAGTTAGCGGGGTCTTCACGCCATTTTTCTAATGAAAGCATTTCATCTTCATTAATAAAATTAGCTTTTAATGCCTGCTCTATAAGGATGTGATAATTACAAAGTGATGTATAAGGGCATTTGGCTTTTTTGAATGCCTCCTGTGATACTTTAAAATCGTAAGTAAAAATAGAAATCAACCCCTTTACCTGTGCCCCTGCAGCGCGCAAAGCATCAACCGCGTTCAGGCTGCTGCCTCCTGTGCTTATTAAATCTTCAATAACCACAACGCTTTGTCCTTTCTCAATTCTCCCCTCAATCTGGTTACCGAGCCCGTGTTTTTTAGAATCGGTACGCACATAAATAAATGGTAACCCTAATTCTTCCGCCACTAAAGCGCCATGCGCAATACCACCGGTAGCAACGCCGGCAATAACATCAGGTTTGGCATAATTCTGTGCAATTTCTTCACTGAACAGTTGGCGTATAAAAGTGCGTATCTTTGGGTACGAAAGGGTTACACGGTTATCGCAGTATATAGGCGAGTTCCAACCGCTTGCCCAAATAAAGGGTTTATCGGGTTGCAATTTAATGGCTTTGATTTGTAATAAATATTCAGCAATTTTAAAGGCAGAGTCCGTGTTCTTAGTCATTGTACAAAATTAAGAAGGTGTTTATTTTATAAGAAAAAAATTATGAACAAAAATGCAATTAACGTGTATGTTGGTGATTTTAAAGTGGTTTTTGTTGAAACAAATTCTCCGAATGTTGAAATCGATTTAAGCAGCCTTGCCCGCGATGTAAAAGGCACCTTTCCCAATAAGCATGAAGAATTGCTCGTTGAAACAAAAAACCTTGCCGATGACTTTCAGAAATTCTGCAATGAATTTAAAATTATTGAAGCCGGGGGCGGATTGATTAAAAATAACAAAAATCAATTTCTTTTTATTTAACGTAATAATAAATGGGACTTACCAAAAGGTAAGTTGGGCAAAAAAGAAAAGCCGGATATAGCTGCTGTTCGCGAATGCGAAGAAGAATGCGGACTGAAACAATTAACCCTGAAAGGTTTTTTAATGTTTACTTATCATATTTATCCTTACAAAGGTCAATGGGCACTTAAAAAAACCTGGTGGTATAATATGGAGAGCAATGAAACAAACTTAGTACCGCAATTAGAAGAAAATATTACCAAAGTGGAGTGGAAAGGAAAAGAGGATATGCCGAAGGTTTTAAAAAATACGTATTCGAATATTAAGGATATTTTGGTGGCAGCGAAGCTTTTGTGAATACAAAACCATTGAGAATACAGAGAAAATATAACACAGAGTTTACATTGTAATGCAGGATTTTCTTTGCGGTCTATGTGCATCCTCGGCTGTTTTCTATGTGGTTCGGCTGTTGGTTATATCGAATACAAAACCACAAAGAGCACAGAGAAAATACAACACGGAGAACATGGAGTAATACATTTTTTTCTTTGTGTCCTCTGTGCTTCCCCGGCTGTTTTCTCTGTGGTTCCGGCTGTTATTCGAAGGTTAATGACTGAGTGTAGATTGTCTTGTTGTTTTTTTTATCACTCAATTCCAACCGCACTATAATTTTTCCCTTGGGAGTTTTATCATTCACTTCAAAAAATATCATTCCTGTTTTGTGTTCGTATTCTGCCAACTGAAATTTATCGTTTACAAAAATTTTAAAATTACCGATACCACTGAATTCATCACTGACTTTAAAACTAATTACATCGCCCGCTTTATAAACTTTTTTGGTTTTTGGTTTTATAAATTTTATTGCCGGTGCAATTGTATCTAAACCTACTTTGTAAGTTCCGAAGTTTTTTACCGTTGTTGTAACAAATCCGTCTTTATAATTTCCACCGCAATAGGCTTTTTTCTCTGCTATGCAAAGTTTATCGGCATACTTTACTAATTCCGGATTCGGCTTAATGCCAAGTGTGCAACTTTTTTGAAAAGGTACATCATAACCTTTAGCATAAAGATGCAATGCGTTATCATAAAAATTACTTTCCAGATAAGTATCCGTATATAAACTTTTTTCAGGTATCTCAATTTTATAGTTTTCATTTTCCGACTTAAAACTCTTAAGACAATTATAAGACAGTACTTCCAGAGGTTTCATTTTGGTTGCGGCAATTCTTTTAACTACAAAATTTACCTCCGCACTATTTTTAAAGTAATCATAAACTTTAATTTTCAGATTGTGATACACAGTATCGTCTATTATTAAAAAACCACTATGCCCGTTTTTATATATCGACAAATCGTTGTTCTTGCCTTTAAAGCACTTTTGCAAGACTATTTTCTTTTGCCATTTTAAATCATAGTCATAATACGTATTTACGTAACGCGCCATATCAAAAGGAATACTGTCTAAAACCTGTCGGTGATATACAGTTCCGTCTAAAACCAATTCAATTGCATAAACATTATTTTTATTTCCGGGCTTTTGTTCCAAATCAAAGCATTCCACACCAATTCCCATATCCATTCTAACAGTTACCGTATCTGTTTTGTTTTTTTTAGCTTTAAAAATTTGCGGTTTGGTATAATCTGCTTCATAAAAACCTACGGATACAATTGTGGGGGCAACAGTATCCATAATTTGCAAAAACCTCATCGGGTTTAAAGGCACTTCGCTTTTTTCATCTCTTATCTCAAAATGCAAATGCGGGCCTTCGGTATCACCGGTATTTCCTGTATAGCCAATAATTTCTCCCTGCCTTACTTTTATCTCGTCTATCTGCGGAAAAAGTTCCACCTCAAAACTCTCAAACATATTCTGTGCGGCCTGCACATACTTTTTAATGGAATCGTTAAATGAGTATTGATGTCCGTACACACTTACTTTTCCATTTGTATGCGTTATATACAATACCTTTCCGTATCCGTGCGTGCCCACTTTTATACGCGACACATATCCATTCGCAACCGCGTAAATGGGTAAATGTTTTACAGGGTCCGTTTTAAAATCCAAGCCTGCATGAAAATGATTGGGACGTATCTCTCCGTAATTACCCGTTAAAAACACCTTTTCCCTTAAAGGAAACGTAAATGAGGTTTGTCCACAAAGCTTTGTTGATATCGCCAAGCCTATTATGAAAACGTACCGTAAAATCACCCTTACTAACTTTTGCCTGTTAAAAACCAAAGGTACGGCCTGGTTCAAAGCGCTTTTGCCTGAACTACTTTTAGCGTCAACATTTAATTGTTAATACATGCCATACACTCAACTTAAAGAAAAACTGGAACAACTTCTTACAGAAGATTTATCCAACCGCAGTACTTTACAGGAAACACGCCGTAACCTGTTTTTAAACAGCGAAGGCAGCAAAGTGCAGCAACAATTAATTGATCAGAAACAGAGCGAGATACAAAGTCTGAGCACTTTGGTTGAGAAAAAGAAAACCATCGTTCAGCTTAAAGACGACCAGATAAACGCAATAAGGAATTCAGTTAAAGAACTTGAAGAAAAAGTCCTTGCGGCTGAGATTGCTTTAGAAGAAGAAAGAAAAGTATTCGGTGCCAAAGTAGCCGAAATGAGTATTAAAATAGAATCGGGCACTGCTTTAGAAACAAAATTAACCGAACTGAGCCTTCAAAACGAAGAATACTCCGCTAAAATACGCGAGCTTATCTACCATATAGACACGCAAAACAGCGAAACGGAAAAATTAAAAATTGAATTAAACGCAAAGACAGAAGCTATAGCTTTATTGGTTGACCCGAAATTACTGGAAGAGAAAAACACAGAGATTGAATCTTTAAAAGCTCAATTAATTGCAATTACAGAAGTTCAAGCTTCTTTAATTGACAGTAAACAATTAGAAGAAAAAACTGCTGAAATTGAGCGCTTACAGGAAAAAGCCGATTTACTGGCCGACTCCGAACAACAATTAAAAGTATTGGTATCCGCGCAAAACAACGATATCGAAAATCTTACCAAACTAAGCAACAACCTTAAAAAACAAACAGAAGATATCGCTGCAGGCTGGCAACACCAACAAGAGCAATTATTGGCCGACAACTCAAACCTTTTAGCTGAACTTGCTTTATTAAAAGAAACAATGATTGTAAACGAAACTCCGATTACTACTATTTCTGAAAAACAAATCGCAGCTATACAGGCCGAAAAAGAACAATTAAGTTCTCAATTACAAGTCGCTACTGCCGAATTAGTAACTTTAAAAGAAACTCTTCATAATACCGCTGTTCCTTCCGCTTCCCAGTCTGTAAGCGATGAAGAAATTGAAAACATCCGTCAGGAAAAAGAACGCCTTAACATAGAACTTCAGGCAACCCGCCACGAACTGGATGTAACCACTCAACAACGCGAAGAAAAAATCATACTGTTGCAATCAGAAATAAGTAATCTGCAAACTCAGATAATCACTTTAAGCAATAGTATTAATGAAGAAGCCGAGCAAAAAAACCTGATTGGTACACAGTTAGAACAATTAACCAGCATCGTCTCCGAAAAAGAACAGAAATTGAACGAAATGGCAAAGAACGATGCCAACGATGAGTTTATTGATAAACTTATGTTCCAGGCCAACCGCCTTAATGATGAGAAACACCGCTACGAAATGTTATATACCGAGTCGGAAGCCGAACTGACTTTAACTAAGACCAATCTTGCCACGCTTACTCAACTGATTGAAGAGCAAAAGAATAGCATTTCGGGTTTGGAAGAGACCGACAAACATGTTAAATTAGCGCAAACGTTAATGCTGCAGGTAACGGATAAAACCGCAGCCAAACAGGCTATAAACGAACTGGTGCGTGAAATTGACAGGTGTATAGCATTGTTAAGCGAATAAAAACAGAATACTATGAACGATACTTCGGTAACCATTGCCATAGCAGGCCTTACCTACCACCTGAAAATTAATAAGTCTGAGCAAGACATTATTCAACAGGCGGTTTCGTTTATTAATAATCATATTTCGGAATTTGAGAAGCAATATCCCGTAAAAGAAAAACGCGATGTGTTGGCCATGGTAAGTTTACAACTTACGGCCGAGCTTCTTAAAAAGCAAAATCAACAACAGGCCGAAATACTTCGCTTACAAACCCTTTTAGATGAATTGAATGCCATGGTTGAGAACCATAAGCAAAAAATTCAGGGGTAAACACCGTCTTCATTTCCACTACGTTTGGTTTGTAACCACAAACTAAATATATATCATGGACTTAATCATAGCCGTCAGTGCCATAGCAGGCGCCCTCATTTTGGGCCTTATTATTGGCTTTATACTGAGTAACTCGCGCTTAAACAAAAGCGCTCAAAAAGAAAAAGCTACCGCTCTTAAAGAAGTGGAACTGAAAGCCGAAGCCGTGAAGCAGGAAAAAATACTGCAGGCCAAGGAAAAGTTTTTGCAATTAAAATCGGAACACGACAAACAGGTAAACGAGCGCAACAACGAACTTAGTAAGAGAGAAAATACCTTCCGCCAGAAAGAAGCCGACCTTTCTAAAAAGAACGAAGAACTTAACCGCAAAACAAACGAGGTGAACGCGGCGAAAAACCAGATTACCCAGCAGCAGGAATTACTGGCTAAAAAACAGGAAGAAGTAAACAAAGGGCATCAAAAGCAAGTGCAAATGCTTGAAGTTATCAGCGGTATGAAAGCCGAAGAAGCCAAAGGGCAATTGTTGGAGAGTGTAAAAGCCGAAGCGAAAACAGATGCCATGGCTTACATCAAAGAAATTATGGAAGAAGCCAAACTGGACGCTAACCGCGAGGCTAAAAAAATTGTATTGCAGACTTTACAACGTGTAGGTGCAGAAACCGCGGTAGAAAACTCGGTTACCGTTTTCCATATTGAAAGCGATGAAATGAAAGGCCGCATCATTGGCCGCGAAGGAAGAAACATTCGTGCTTTTGAAGCTGCCACAGGTGTAGAGGTTATTGTAGATGATACCCCTGAAGCAATTATATTCTCCTGCTTTGATCCTGTACGTCGTGAGGTTGCTCGTTTAGCTATGCACCAATTGGCATTAGACGGCCGTATTCACCCGGCGCGTATTGAGGAAGTAGTTGAAAAAACTAAAAAACAAATTGAAGAAGAAATTTTAGAAACCGGTAAACGCACTACTATTGATTTGGGAATTCACGGATTACACCCGGAGTTGATACGTCACATTGGGAAAATGAAATACCGCTCTTCTTACGGACAAAATTTATTACAGCATAGTCGCGAGGTGGCGAACCTTTGCGCTGTTATGGCGGCAGAGATGGGGCTTAATCCTAAAGTTGCAAAACGCGCCGGTTTATTGCACGATATAGGAAAAGTGAGTGATGAAGAATTAGAATTGCCGCACGCTATTTACGGAATGAAACTGGCGGAGAAGTATAAAGAAAAACCCGATGTGTGTAACGCCATTGGCGCTCACCACGACGAGGTTGAGATGACTACATTAATTTCTCCGATAGTACAGATTTGTGATGCGATTAGTGGTGCACGTCCGGGCGCACGCCGCGAGGTTGCTGAACAATACATGAAACGTTTAAAAGATTTGGAAAGCGTTGCTTTATCTTACCCCGGTGTGGAAAAAACTTATGCTATACAAGCAGGACGCGAATTACGTGTATTAGTTGCCGCCGATAAAATTACCGACCAGGCCGCAGAAACTTTAGCATTTGACATTTCTCAAAAAATACAAACCGAAATGACCTACCCCGGGCAGGTTAAGGTTACCGTTATCAGGGAGACGAGAGCTACGAGCTACGCCAAATAGTCTCATCGGAGGAAAGCTTCTCCCCTCGCAGGGAAGATGTTCGCCTTAGCGAACAGAGAGGTCGTTGGAAGAAAAAATTAAAAGGGAATCGGGAGGTTCCCTTTTTTGTGCGTATTACAAATAAATTTATCTTTGATATAACTGAAAAATTAATCCAATAAATAAGTTAGCCGCAACGAAAGTGGCCTTATCCGGCGGGCAAATCAACCTTCATTGATAAATATAAAACGACAGATCTTTATGACACAAGAATATATTAAAGAAACATACACCAAACTCAAAAAAAAACTTGGCAGACAACCAAGTTCGACCGAATTTTACGAAAACACAACCGTGTCACTTTTTCATTTGTTAAGGACTGGTTTTCGGGCTTACTCCCAATTAGTTGAAGAGATGGGTGACACAGCCAAATCATTTTCGCAGGCTGGCGTGACTGAAGAAAACTATTTAATATCGTTTGGCCATATGATCCGAAAACTAAATAAACTACCTTCGACCTCAGATTGGGTTTTCCATAAAGGAAAACCAACTATGGTGAATTATAAAAGAAAATTCAAAGTAAATAGCTGGGCACAAATTGCAAATAAATTTTTCGAATTTGCAAAGGATAAAGCAGAATGGAATGACATTATAAAATTTGCTCCGACAGCCAACATTTCGACAGTAATTCTTGAAAGAGAAAATGAAGAGTGCTATGTATATTTTATGCTTGACACTAAAAATCATTATTACAAAATTGGTATTTCAAACGAACCCGAATGGCGAGAAAAAACTTTGCAAAGCGAGAAGCCTTCGATTAAACTTATCGTAGCAAAAAAATTCGTAAACAGGCGTATAGCTGCAAATCTTGAAAAAGCGCTTCATGATTCATATTCTCATAAACGTATTAGAGGAGAATGGTTTCAACTTGACAAAGAGGACATTGAAGAAATAAGGATTACGTTGACATAAATTATAGGCGACATTTGGAACGGCAGAACGTAGTGTTAGAAATTACTCGCACGGATTTGCAATCGATCTCTTGTTTAATTACTATAACGTTATATTAAAACCCATGGCAAAAAAAGAAAACAAGACCACAGAAACCAAAGCCAGCGTTGAGACTTGGTTAAAAAAAATTAAAGACGAGAAAAGGCGCAAAGATTGCGCGGATGTAATTTCTTTGTTTAAAAAAGAAACAGGGCTTGAGGCAAAAATGTGGGGCACCGCCATTGTAGGTTTTGGCTCTTACCATTACGTGTACGAAAGCGGTCGCGAGGGAGATGCTCCTCTTACGGGAATTGCAAACAGAGCCAACGGCATTGTGTTATACTTAGGTAAAGAATTTGAAAAAAGGGCCGAGTTATTGAAAGAATTCGGTAAATACAAAGAAGGTGGAGGTTGTATTTATATTAAAAACCTCGAAGACATTAATAAAACTGTTTTAAGTAAAATGATAAAGAATTCTTTAAAGCATAAAAAGAAAACACATGCTTGTTAAGGTTTTAGTCTCATGCGAAAGAAATTGTTCCCGTACTCGAAACTGATACAGCGGATATTCAATTGGTAACAGGTAAAAATTTAAGAACCTTGGAAAATAAAAGAGTAAGTGCAAAAGGAAAACTGTTTGATGCGCAAACAGGGCATCATCACACAAATATTTTATTAGAATTAATTGAAATAAAATAATATCATGTCAACAAAAAAAGAAATGGCAAAACACTTCCTTACCCTCTGCGCGCATGGGGATTCAAGAGAAGCATTTAAATTATATGTTGCCAAAGAATTCAAACATCACAACGCATATTTTGCCAGCGATGCAGAAACTTTAATGATAGCCATGGAAGATGCCCATAAAGCAAATCCGAATAAAGTTTTTGAAATTCAGAGAGCCTTAGAAGATGGCGACTTGGTTGCAGTGCATTCAAAAGTAAAACAAGCCCGGAACGATGCAGATTTCGCCGTCATGCATATTTTCAGATTCAATACCGATAAAATCGTTGAGTTCTGGGATTTCGGACAACTGGTGCCTGAAGATATGCCCAATAAAAATGGGATGTTTTAAGAATTAGTTAGTATCGCATTAAGATTTTTTAACTCATTTTAAGTTCCGCAAAGGTCATTTAACATTTTTTGGCTAACCATCCCCCTCCTCTTTGCTTTATCTTTATTTTACCAAAACAAAGAACATGAAAAGGGTTTTACTGCTTATTTGTTTTTTATCCCTCATTTTATCCAACGTTACATTCGGGCAAATTGATTCTTTGCGCAAAGCTGCTTTAAGTGGCAAAAAAGACAGCACCATGGTAAACATGCTGAATAAGCTTTGCCTTCAACTGGCAAATGCGGGCAATTACACCGATGCCCTTTCGTACGGTAAACAAGCTCTTGCCATTTCAAATACAATTTCAATTCCTAATTCTTACACCTGCAAAGACGCCTCTGTGACCAATGGTTGGGTGGCAGGAAAAATCACATCCTATAATACATTAGGCAATATTTATTACCGGCAGGGCAATATGACCGAGTCGCTTAAAAATTATCTTGCGGCTCTTAAATTAAGTGAAGAAAACGGAAGTAAATCAGACGCCGGATATTCGTACACAAACATGGGCAACGTAAATACATTACAGGCCAATTACGATGAAGCCCTGAAAAATAATTTTGTCGCGCTTAAATATTTTGAGGAAACAAATAATCAAACCGGGGTTGCATACACTTATAACAATTTAGGTAACGTTTACGAAGATCAGAACAGCGATAAATCATTGGTATATTATCAAAATGCACTCAACATTTTAGAAAATCAAAATAATAAAAACGGCGTAGCTACTGCATATAACAACATTGGTACGGTTTATCATAACCGGGGAAATTATGATGAGGCTCTGAAAAATCATTTATATTCATTAAAAATTTACGAAAGTACCGGTAACAAACAAGGCATTGCCGCATCCTACAATAACATTGGCAACATATACAACCGCTATCACGATTTTAATCAGTCCCTGAAATATTACACGGCGGCTCTTGCCATGCAGGAAGAAATCGGCGATAAATACGGTATAGCTACATCTTACAATAATATTGCAAGCGCTTATTACAGTCTTGGCAATTACCCGGAGGCCATTGTATATTATTTTGCATCCATAAGCATTAAAGAAAAAATCGGTGATAAAAAAGGGCTCAGCACTTCTTACATAAGCCTTGGTTTTACTTACTACAAATTAAAAAGATATAAAGAGTCCGAAAAATTCTGCAGCAAATCCTTAGCTCTTGCAAAAGAAATAGGCGCGGATGATTTAGCGCTACTGGCCGATAAAAAACTGGCAAGTGTTATAGCTACAGAAGAAGCCGGGAGATAAAGTCTAACTTACAATTCAAACTATTTAAAAAACGAATTTTTTGTATATTTGTTATACAAAAAATACAAAAATGGCACATATAGCAGGAGTTAAACTTCTTAAAAACGCTAAAGGTATTCCCGTAAAACTGGTAATTGACATTAACAAACATTACAGTTTTCTGGAAGATTTTTTGGATAAACTGGATATTGAGCTTCGTAGAAAGGATGAAAAAATTTCATTTCATGAAGTAGTAAAAAATCTTGATAAAAAACACGGTATTAAAAGAAAGTAATGTACCGTATCTCTATTGATAAGAAGGCTTACAAAGAACTGGCACACCTCCCTAAAAAAGACTATGCAAAAATAGTTGATTCCATTTACAAACTGGCCGAAAACCCAAAGCCATACGGTTACAAAGAATTAAAAGGATATCCTGATCATTTCCGAATCAGACAAGGTAATTACAGAATAATTTATAATATTGTCCGAAAAGCACTTATCATAAATGTAATTAAAATCGGGCATCGAAAAGATGTTTACGAAGCTTTTTAAAAACTTATTTCTTCCCTGCCACAATCAGCACATCCTTCTTACTTCCCCAATGGTAACCCAGGTGAAAAGACAACTTACCAATTTTGGTAGAATCCTTTTGATATGCCTCGTTCAAATCCTCTTGCTTATTCAACCATTTAAAGTCGCTGACCGGTTTTGCATAGGCTCCGTATAATTTAATATCCCACTTACTGTCTTTAGTAAAATATTTAAACGGAATTCCGGTATCGTCTTCAACCACGTAATTTGTTTTATCTAAAATAAACTTACGCATATTGCTCATAAAATCATTGTGCAATAAATACGAAGCGCTTTTTATATAAGTTGCCGCGTCTGTCATTTTGCTTAAGTATTTATAAAAAACAGCAGTGTCGTTAAACTTTTTATCGCTTACATCGTAGCGGAAATAATAAACCGTTTTTGGCTTGCCGTTGCTTACAATATCAATACGTACACCAAAAGCTTTGTGCTCTTTGTCTTTGTAATCGTAGGGCACTTCGGCAATGCTGTCGTTATTGTATTTTACAACATATTTCACATTGGCAATTTCATTACCCGTGCGTTTGATAAAAAACGACATAAGTGAAAGCGTACCATACAAATTATGGTAATTAAAATCGCGGCCCATGTTTTTGGTAATGAAATAGCTCTTATTAAAAATATCGGTAAGCGAGTTACGGAAACCATAAACATAATCTTCGGCTTCTTTCTTTTTCATTTTGCTTACGTCCGGCAGTTTGCCAATATTTTCCAATCCGATTAAAACATATTTATCCGCATCCGGAAAAAAAGTATATGCGGTTAAAAAATCGGGGCCCGAGAAAGGATAAAAAATAGTTTTGCTGTTTTTATTTATTTGGGCAAACTCCACGTCACGCCAGTCACGCATTTTAGAGAGGCGCGATGATTCCAGGCGTTTCCAACTGCTGTCAACAAATCGGGCATTATCTCTCCATGCAGCCGAGTCTAAAAAGCGTTTCAGGTTGCCGGTATTTGTTTTTACGCCCGACATCACAGAGGCAATGGCGTTAAAATTATTTTCAGGAGCATAGGTGTTTATATCCCATGCAGCACCGGGAGTATTTACAACTTTTACAACAGGAGTAGAATCCTGTTTTTTAAGACTGTCCTTATTTTCAACCGTTTTTTTACCGGTATCGGCGTTAGATGAACCTCCCTGGCAGGAACTAAGAAGTAATACCAAAGAAATTACTGAAAAGATTACTTTTTTCATAGTGTTTAAAAAGGAGAGCAAATTTAACTAAATTATTGGTTTTAATATCCGGAAGTAAATTTTTAACAACATAAAGATTGAACACAAACCATTGAAATTAATTGATTTAAGTTAAAGAAGCAACCCGAATTAAGGCTTTAAAGCTACCCTTTACCATATAAAAATACAGGTAAGTTGATCAGGCAAAGGATACATAGGAAAATAAATTTTCGTATATAGCATTTACCATGAGAACCTTGTATTAATCAATGTAACTATGTGGTTTAGCAACACGGCCCTACCCACATTTTCGGAAAATAATTTTTAATCTTCAGCCTTTTCTATGGTAATTCCCACATCCATAATGAGCGGAAGGGGGTCAATGATGTTTTTATCGCCGTAACGCATAGCCTGCTCGTAGCTAAAAGTGTATTTGCCCAATTGCTTAAAACGCGTGTTCTTTTTATAAATAATCACGTTATCGTACAAATCGCCCAAACCATTTCCCATCCATTTGCCTTTATCATCTGCCAAAACACACTCAATCGTGTCGGTTGTTTTAACACCTTTAGGGTTTGTAGTATGTAAAAACATAAATAAATTCCTGTAAGGATAACTCTCGGCATTGCGCACATTTATATACACATCACATAATTGGTTGGTATCTGAATTTGTAAATTCAAATTTGGGTTGATAGTTTTTTGCCCAACCTTTATCTTCATCAAAGCGCTCATATTGGGTATATACCACGCTATTGCCGCATGAAAATACCGAAGCGATAACAAGAACTGTAAAAATTATTTTGCCAAAATTCTTCATGGTTTTTTTGCATCTCCGCCCGGGCGCAGTTTTTTATGCTGATGACGATTACCGGGTTTGTTATTTCCTGATTTATTATTGGGATTATTATTACCTGGTTTATTGTTGCCTCCAGACTTGCGGTTTCCTCCGCCCCCACCGGGTTTACGATGTTGGCCATGTCCTCCGCTTTTCTTTTTATCAAAACGGCTAAGGCTGTCCTGCCCCACCACCTGCTGAAAATCGGTAACCTTTTTAATTTGTTTCTCCGCCTGTTGTTTCAGTTCTTCTCCCAAATCATCCGGCAAAACATTGGTTTTATTCATCTCAATAATTTTCTTCACGCGGTCAACGGTAAGCGGAATAAAAGTTTGCGCCTGTCCCTCGTAAGAAAACCACATCATACGTTTAAAAATATCGGTCTTTTGATGAAAGGCGCGGCCCTTCAAAGTATTCAGTTTTACATTCTCCACATTCGGAAAATCCTTTATGGCATCCAAATACGAATCCAGTTCGTAATTCAAACAACATTTTAATTTGCCGCATTGCCCGGCCAACTTAAGCGGGTTTAAAGATAATTGCTGGTAACGCGCCGCGCTTGTGTTTACAGTTCTGAAATCTGTTAACCAGGTCGAGCAACACAATTCTCTTCCGCAAGAGCCAATTCCGCCCAAACGGGAAGCTTCCTGCCTTGCACCAATCTGTCTCATCTCAATACGCACACTGAATTCATGCGCCATCGTTTTAATCAATTCCCTGAAATCCACGCGCCCATCGGCGGTGTAATAAAATATTGCTTTGGTTTTATCGCCCTGGTATTCCACATCACTAATCTTCATCTGCAAGCCGTGTTTAATAGCAAGTGTTCTTGCTTTATACATGGCTTGTGTTTCCAATGCCTGCGCTTCTTTCCACTTATCAATATCAGCAGGCTTTGCTTTGCGGTAAATTTTTTTTACATCCTGGCTATCATACCCAACTCCTTTTTTCTTCATTTGTATTCGCACCAGTTCTCCGGTTAGCGATACAACTCCCAAATCATGCCCGGGGCTTGCCTCAACTGCAATAACTTCTCCCACCGATAAAGGCACACCAATCGTATTCTTAAAAAATTCTTTTCTTGAGTTTTTAAAACGGACTTCAACTACGTCAAAAGGCTTCTGATCTTCGGGCAATTGCATCCCGGCCAGCCAATCAAATACTGTAAGTTTGTTGCAACTATCGCTCTGGCAACTACCATTAGTAGAGCCGCAACCGGCGGGTAAGCCTCCGTCTTTTTCTGTACCGCAACCTCCTGTAGAGCAACCCATTTTAAATAGTTAAATTTTACAAAGTGCTAATTTACGAATGAATTGTTAAATAAGGAAGTTTTAATAAGGCCCTTTATCAGGGCGTTCGTACGGGTTTTGACTTCTCTTTCCACACACTTTGTCACATCGAGCGGAGTCAAGATGCGTATAAAATGTTTAAATATTCCGTTCGCCCCGGCATCATTCAGCGTTTTTGAGATAGTTTATATATTTTCCTATATTTACTCTACTATCAAAAAACACAATATGAAAAAAACATCTTTCTTAAAAATACTCATTAGTATTTTACTCTTTTTATTTGCCAAACAAAATTTTGCACAAGGAACATGGACACCGCTTGTGAATGTATGTCCGGATACCTGCGGAGGTGTTATGCTTTTATTAAGTGACGGTACCGTTATGGCAAAAAGTTCCCAGGGTGGTGGTGATGGCATTGGCAACCGTTGGAGTAAACTTACTCCCGATACAAACGGTAGTTATATTAATGGTAAATGGTCGGCCATGTCAGCCATGCACAATACACGCTTGTATTTTTCTTCCCAGGTATTAAAAGACGGTCGCGTGTATGTTGCCGGAGGAGAATACGGAACAGGAGGCGCGACCGGAGAAACTTACGATCCATTGACAGATATTTGGACATATGCCCCGACACCCCCTCAAACTGTGTCAGATGCCAATTCAAAAATGCTGCCCGATGGAAGAGTGTTGCAGGCTTTAGTGGCCGGAACATATCTGGATGATGTAATTTATAATCCAACCACAAATACATATACCACTGCCCCTTCTTGTATTAATACTCATTCGGAATCTACCTGGTTGGGTTTACCTGACGGCAGTATACTTTTTGTTGACAATATACTTTTTGGCGCGGGTTTATCGAGCGAGCGTTACATACCTTCCTCAAACCAATGGATTGCCGATGCTAATTTACCCGATTCTTTATATGACCTTGCAGGTTATGAAACAGGAGGCGCATGTATGTTGCCCGACGGGCGGGCATTTTTTATTGGCGCCACAGGCCATACTGCTTATTACACTCCAAGTGGCAGCATAAGTCCCGGAAGTTGGCAAGCCGGGCCCGACCTTCCCAATCATTTAGGTCCGTCTGATGGCGCCGCCGCAATGATGGTAAACGGAAAAATATTAATTGCAGCCGCTCCTGCTAATACCAGTACCGGAACTTATAAATCGCCGACCTGGTTTTACGAATTCGATTACAATACAAATACCTATTTAAAAGTAAACGCACCTATTGGGGGAGATACTTTAAGCGAGCCCTGCTATTTAACCAATATGCTTGATTTACCTGATGGCAATGTATTGTTCGCCAATTTGGGAGAAAAGCAATATTACGTTTATACTCCTAACGGCATGCCTGTAGCTTCAGGTAAACCAACCATAAATAATATTACACAGCAAGCAGGTTGTATTTACAGAATAACCGGAACATTATTTAACGGAATTTCAGAAGGCGCTGTGTACGGTGATGATTGGCAAATGGCAACAAACTATCCTATCATACGTTTAACCTCGGGGGCTTATGTTTATTACATGCGTAGTTTTAACTGGAACAGAACCGGCGTACAAACGGGAAATTTATCGGATACAACTTATTTTACGGTACCTTCAGGCTTGCAAGCAGATACTTATTCATTAGTGGTAACTGCCAACGGAATAAGTTCTGCTCCGTTTACGTTTGTTTATACTCCATGTACTACTGCAATAAATTTACAGTCAGGAAAAAATTCTGTACGTGTTTATCCTAATCCGGCTATCGAAAAAACTGTTCTTGAATTCAATTCGCCGGGCGGTGAAGAGTTTAAAATTAAAATGGTTGATTTATTCGGAAGAATTGTGAAAGAAGAAAGCGGAACGGCGCTTGCGGGAAATAATTCTCACACAATAAATTTAGCGGATATTGCCAAAGGCGTTTACGAAGTAGTTTTAGAAAAAGGAAATACGTTTGTAAAAACAAAAATTGTGGTTAAGTAAGAGATTTAAAATACCTCTTTTAAAATTCTCCAACCGGCGGGATAGTAATTATTTATGCGGTTACCGAGATTTTTGGCCCAACCGATTCCGAAATTTTTGTAAGTAAGCAATACAAAGCCTTTCTGCGCTTCCGGTAAATTAAAATTTTGTTTGCGTAAATATTTCAGAGAATCTTCCGCACCTATTTCCGCTATACTCATTTCTTTACTCAAACAGGATAAGTAAGCCGAATATGGATGCGGAATAAAATCATCTCCTTTCAATTGTCCGAGATGCAGGGGCATTTTTTTTACTTTTAATGAAGAACAAACAGCATTTATTTCTTCTGAAATACTTTTGTCGTAAGCCACAATCTCGCCGAAGTAATTTGCGTATTCAAAGTTTTCGTCGATTATAAATTGGTTCGCGTTTTTTTCTTCGGCTGAACTTAATTTAGAAAGAATTTTATTTTTTGCTGTATAACCGTTGGTATTACCCTCAGTTTTCTTTCTGAAACAGGTTAGAAAAAAACCTTCCCCTTGTGTTAAGTGTGGAAAAAATCTATACCCGTAACCTTTTTTTTTGCTTTTGGTTTCCGTGATTCCCCACTCCGGGTTAATTTCTAATTGTACGGGCTCCAAACCAAATTCATTTACAATAAAATCACAGATATTTTCGTTTTCTTCCGATGAATAAGAGCAGGTACTATAAATTAAAATTCCGTTTTCCTTTAATGATGGAATTAAATCATGCAAAATTCTTTGTTGGCGTAAACTGCAATGCTTTACACTTTCTTCGCTCCAATGTTCAATAGCGTCTTCCTGTTTTCTGAATAAACCCGAACCGCTGCACGGAGCATCAACCACTATCAAATCAAAAAAGTTCTGCAGGCGCGAAAAATCTTTAGGGTCATTATTACTTACAACCGAGTTTACCGTGCCCCACTTCACCAAATTATGAGTTAGTACCGGAACGCGTGTACTGATTACCTCGTTACTCACCAATAAACTTTCTTCGTTGAGCAAAGAGGTCAACAAGGTACTTTTCCCACCTGGAGCTGCGCAGGCATCCAGTGAAATTATTTTTTTTGTTGTATCAACAGTTTGCTTAATTGCCTGCTCAACAAACATCGACGAAGCTTCCTGCACATAGTAACACCCGGCATGAAATAAAGGATCATTGGTAAAAACAGGCCTTTCGTGCAAATAATGTGCATTGTTTGCCCATGGAACTCGCTGCGAAAATTTAAATCCGCACTCCGGTTTTAATGGATTTAAACGAACAGAGGTTGGAATATTTTGATTATGCGATTGCTTAAAAGAATCTGTATCAATTTCAAAATTTTCTTTTAACTGAATTATTATTTTTTCAGGAATTTTCATTAATCTTTCTTCATGATTGGCTTCTCATGTGGCTAACCTTTCCATGTTAAATACTCAGCCGGAAAATTAAATTCACTTAACTCAATTTCCTTCTCAAAAATACCGAACACCGCACTCCCACTCCCACTCATCGATGCATACAAAGCGCCGCAATCATAAAATTTACTTTTTATATTTTCTAAATCGGGGTAACGGAAGAAAATATTTTTTTCAAAATTATTCCCCAATTTTTCTTTCCAGTCTTTTATTTCTCCGTCAATTACTTCCTGCAAATTATATTCCGGTTTTGCAGGGATAACTCCTTTATAGGCCCCCGCTGTATTACTATGAATGGCCGGATGCACTACCACAATTTTATAATTGCTTAAATTCAATTTTGATTTTGAAAAAACATTGCCTCTCTCAGCTGCAAAAACGGGTTTGTTCTCAATAAAAAAAGCGCAGTCGCTACCCAATTTCGCAGCATATTTTAATTTTTCTTCATGTGAAATTTGTAAATTAAACTTATCATTCAGTAAATTGATAAAAAAAGCAGCGTCCGAAGAGCCTCCGCCTAAACCTGCTCCGGCCGGAATGGATTTCAGTAAATGTGCTTTAACGGGAGGTAAATTATAGTTCTCATCCAGCAAACGGTAGGCTTTAGTGACAAGATTACTTTTGGCACTGCCGAGTTTAATACCTGAAATGGCGAGGCTGATTTTGTCAGCCCCCTTACGGTATAATTTATTTTCAATCGCTTCCAGGGCATCGTGCCAATTTATAGGATAAAATAAGGTTTGAATATTATGAAATCCGTCTGAACGTTTTTCTATAATATTCAGTCCAAGGTTTATCTTTGCGTTCGGAAAACAAATCACATGTCGAAAATCGGTATAGATATTGAAAAAGCCAAACAAATACTGCAAAATGGCGGTTTGGTGGCTATTCCTACCGAAACGGTGTATGGTTTGGCTGCCAATGCCCTTGATAAAAATGCCGTTTTAAAGATTTTTGAAGCCAAGAACCGCCCGTATTTCGACCCGCTGATTATTCATACCGATACTATTGACAAAGGAAAGCAATACATAGCAGAATTTCCTCAATGGGCGCAACAATTAGCAGATGCTTTTTGGCCGGGGCCGCTTACTTTACTGCTTCCCAAAAAAAACATTCCCGATATTGTTACTTCCGGACTTGAACAGGTTGCCGTGCGAATTCCGAATCATAAATTAACCCTGCAATTGCTCTCTAAGCTCGATTTTCCTCTGGCGGGGCCAAGTGCCAATCCCTTCGGGTATGTAAGCCCTACGAGCCCGCAGCACGTTGCAGTGCAGTTAGAGGATAAGGTTGACTATATTTTAGACGGAGGTATTTGCGATGTGGGCATAGAATCGACAATTGCAGGTTTTGAAGATGGAAAACTCTGTGTTTTCAGATTGGGAGGTTTGGCAGTAGAGGAAATTGAAAAAGTTGCTGGTAAAGTTGAAATCCGGTTGAATCAATCTTCCAACCCTAAAGCGCCCGGAATGCTTAAAAACCATTACGCTCCAAAAAAACCTTTATATATCGGTGATGTGAATGAACTTATGAAACAGTATAACGGAAAAAAAATTGCCGTGATAAGTTTTAAAACTGACTACAAAATAAACCATCAACAAATCCTTTCTCGAAAATCTGATTTAAGTGAGGCCGCACATAATTTATTCGGCGCTATTCGCTTGCTTGATGAGAGTGATGCGGATTTAATTATCGCCGAAAAATTTCCAGACAATTTTTTAGGAAGAGCCATAAACGACAGGCTTCAACGCGCTGCCGTCAAATAAAAAAGGAGCTTTTCAACTCCCTTTAAACTTTTGACTTATCACTTTTAACTCTTCTTAATATTCATCCTCATTAAAGAAGAAATCGTCTTTTGACGGATAGTCCGGCCATATCTCTTCGATGGTTTCGTATGATTCGCCTTCGTCTTCAATTTCCTGAAGGTTTTCAATTACCTCCATGGGCGCACCCGAGCGCATGGCAAAATCTCCGATCTCGTCCTTCGTCGCCGGCCAGGGCGCATCTTCCAACCACGATGCCAATTCAAGTGTCCAATACATAATTCTTTTTATTAACCTTTATTTTCGGGGCTTTTGGGCGGGTTTAACCTCAGGCCACGAATTTTGTGCAAAACAATAAAATTTTTTACCGTTTCAATCATTTTTTGAAAATTTTAATTAACTGGATATAAACAATTTAGGATAAAAGGCCCAAACTTATGGCAAAACAAAGCCTAATTAATGGAATCCAGTTTTTTCTTAACCCCTTCCACCACTTTTTTCTGGGTTTCTATTTCTGTTTTTTTAGTTTCAATGTCTTTTTTGTTTTTCTCTATGTTATCTTTCGCTTTTTTAATTTTTTCCTCGTAGTTTTTGATGTCGTCGTCTAAATTCTTATTGTCGCTTTCGAGGCCTTTTTGCTTATCCTGCAGTTTTACCAAAACTTTAGAAGCATCCTTCAACTGGTCTTCTACGTAATCCTTAGAGGTTTTAACGGCAAACTCCTTCATCATCTTTTTCATAAAATCAAACTCTTTACCATGTGCCGAAGAGCTTATATAATCGCCACCCATATCATATGCAACGTACATTTTAATCGCTTTTTCGTCTTTTAACACCTCAAACTTGGCATATACATCCATTGGGTTATTTGAGAGATCTTTGAATTTTACATTATCAAAAATATATTCATTGCCTTTATCATTGGCACTTTGGTAACCAAAATCTTTCATGCGGCTCTTCCACTCTTTTTGCACCTTGTTCATATCATCCACATAAACAGTTACAATAAGGGCGTTATGGCTTCCGTTGCTGAAACTTTCATGCGATTCTTTGATTTTTACTTCCTGTGCAAATGTTGTAAGACATGCGAACAACAATGCGGCTGACAAAAATTTCTTTACCATGATTGATTGATTTTATTGGATAAATATAGAAATAAAAAGTAAATCTCCTTCAAAACGGAGGAGATTCTGGTATTAAAAAATTTAAAAGCCCCCTTTCTCCCGTCGCCACGGGATGTCCCAATAGGGAGAATATTACAAGCCGGTATAATTATTGTTTTGCCTCGTCAAGAATAGCTTTCAGTTTGTTTTTGGTGGCAGTAACTTCGCCCAGGCGCTTAACCGAAGCGTCGTCTTTTTTGCTCACCAACTCATCTTCTTTATCCTGGTAGTTGTTATAAAAATCCTTTAGTACTTTTTGCGCTACATAACGTACATACGAGCTGCCTTTGCCTTTTGCGGTATAACCTTTAATAATCTCGGCGCCTGCAACAACGTTAGCATCGCTGCATCGTTTTAAAAACTGTCCGTACATATTTATAAAACCCATCGACATAAACCCGCTGAAATTGTCTTTATTCTTTAAAAAGAACCCGTTGTTTTCATCGCCGCCATAGTTAGAATATAAATCCATCAGCGTAAAACGAATATTATCGCTATCGATGTTCTCTAAATCTTTCGCTTTTTTCATTGCCGCCTGAGGGTCATTTTTAGCAAGTGCCGCCATTCCCGAGCCCATAATCGCGAAAGATTGCTCGCCTATAGCGGCCGTGTAAATTTCTTTTACGTCATCTCCTTTGTAATTCTTGGATAAAAACTCAATTGCTTCAGCGCGAACGGTTGTTTTCTCATCGGTTTTAGCAATCGAAATCAATAAAGTCTTCAAGTCTGTTTCATTTTTAGCGGCCACTTCATCCAAGAGATTAATTGCTTTAATGCGCAATGTATGCCACTTATCTTTTAAAGCCAGTTTTACACATTCGTAGACAAGCGCATCAGAAAGATTCGCTTTAAATTTATCAAGCGCCTCTAACCTGTCTACATACTTCGGCGCGTTTTTATATTGATAAACATATTCTGCCAGTGTTTTGTTTTCACTTTTAGAACAAAGTAATTGTTTCTCTCCGTCGAAGTTTATAAGAGAAGGTTTCTCATCGGAAGTAAAAGCAAATTCCTCATTCACTTTGTTAATGGTTACCCGTTTACGGACTACTTTTTTGGCTGCTCCTTCTCCATAATACAAATCAATGTAAACCGGAATTTTAAATAACGGAGCCAAAGTGAAATCCTGTTGTTGAGTTATTTTTACTTTAACCTGTT